>VFSW01000833.1_pt1 | contig 45567 bp, 40 predicted proteins | sample 5358111 | NCBI WGS metagenome assembly VFSW01 (sample SAMN11554181, study PRJNA540505) | mine drainage metagenome | isolation source: sediment from site ElyBrook_90M | place: USA: Ely Copper Mine, Vershire, VT | collected 2017
CAGTATGGCACGCCCGGACTATTATTACAAGCTATTTTGAGCACAGTACACTAGCGTGACGGGAAGTTCCGCACGCGCTTGAAGTAGTAAGCGGGGTAAGTCTGAGTGACCATGGGCTTGGGGTTGGTTGGGGCGTTGGTGCGTTCCTCGTTGCGGTAGATGTAGGGCATGACGCTCACCAGTTCCCAGCCCTCGAAGGCGAGCGCATTCAGTTCGGCCGGAGAGACCTGGCGGAATTGTCCCGGGGAGGTTTCCGGCGGCAAGAGGGCTTTGACTTCGAACGAAGTGTAGGCCAGACGGGCCTCACGCTGGGCGTGGACGAACAGGGCCGCGGCGAGACCGAGAGCGAGCATTGGGAGCAGTCGCTTCATCGCCATTCAAGACGCGTGGGCGGGCGTTTACGTGCAGAACGGGGCTACGGCCGCGGCGGGAGGGCGCGACGAAGGGTTGCGCCGGTGCGCTATACTCTGGGCGTATGGGGGTGCGTCTTCAGCAGTAGACGGCTCACAGACCCTGCGTTCCGCCGGGCGGCTCATTTCGCCCGGAGGGCTGCTTCGTTTCTTTTTTCCACTGTTTTTCCCGACGAGTGCCGCGTATGTGGCAAGGCGCTCGAAGGCGTTTCCCGCATCCCGGTTTGCGACACCTGTCTCGCCTCGGTGGCGCCCTGCGACGCCGAATACGCCTGCGCGCGATGCCGAGCGCCGTTCGCGAACCATTACGCGCTCGATGAGCGGGATCTGTGTGGGCTGTGCCGCGGCGGCGAAACCGGCTTCGATGTGGTGTATGCGTACGGATCGTTCGAAGCTCCGCTGCGGGAGCTGATTCACCTGTTCAAGTACGGAGGCGTGGCGGCGCTCAAGCGGCCACTGGGGCGGCTGGCGCGGCTGGCCGTGCCGCGCGAGCGGCGTTTCGATCTCGTGGTGCCCACGCCGCTCGATTGGCGGCGGCGCTGGCGGCGCGGTTACAATCAGTCGGCGCTGCTGGCCGAGGAACTGGCGCGGCCGATGGGATTGTCTCCCGCGGCGGTTCTGCGGCGGCTGCGCGCAACCCTGCCGCAGGCCGGATTGAGCCGGAGCGCGCGGCGTGCCAACGTGGCCGGCGCGTTCGCGGTGAAGAAGCCGGACCTGGTGCGCGGCCGGCGGGTGCTGCTGGTTGACGATGTGATGACGACCGGCGCGACGGTGCGCGCCTGCGCCCAGGCGCTGAAGCGGGCGGGCGCGGCGAGCGTGTCGGTGGCGGTGGTGGCGCGAGCCGGACGCGGCGGCGCGGCGCCGCTCGACGAGGTTCGGCGCGAGCGCCACAATTCCAAAGGATTGGATTTTTCCCGGAGCCTTCAAGATGCCCAGCCTGGATCGACTGCATAAGCCCGTCCTCGTGCTCAACGCAAGCTACGAGCCGATCAACATTTGCGCGGCGCGGCGCGCCCTGGTGCTGGTGCTGAAGGGCGTGGCGTCCGCCGAGGAACTGTCGCACAACCACGTCCACTCGGCGCGCGCCGTGCTGGCGGTGCCCAGCGTCATCCGGCTGCTCGAGTACCGCCGCATCCCGCACCAGACGCGCGCGCTGTCGCGGAAGAACATTCTGATGCGGGACCGCTATTCGTGCCAGTACTGCCACCGCACGCTTCCCTCGTCGGAGCTGACGCTGGACCACGTGATTCCGCGCTCGCGCGCGGGAGAGACCACTTGGGAGAACCTGGTGACCTGCTGCCACCCGTGCAATAACCGCAAGGGCAGCCGCACGCCGGAAGAGGCCGGGATGAAGCTGGCGCGCACGCCGCGGCCCTTCAGCCTGCACACCAGCCGCCACCTGATGCGTTTGCTTGCCAAGGGCGACGACCGGTGGCGGAAGTACCTGTTCTATTAAGCGGGCCCCGATGGGCCGCGCGGGCTACTCCGGCGGCCGCGGAGGCGCGGCGGCGTCCTTGGGCTTGATTTCCTTCAGGCTCTTGAGCGGGCTGATGATGACGTGGGCGTTGCGGCCCTCGAGCCGGGGCTGCCCTTCGACCGAGCCGGCCTGCGCGAGATCCTCGGCGAAGCGCATCAGCAGCTTCTTGCCGAGATCGACGTGGGCGATCTCGCGTCCGCGAAACTGTACGACCGCCTTCACGCGATTGCCTTCCTTGAGGAAGCGCATGGCGTGATTTTTCTTGAATTCGTAATCGTGATCGTCGGTATTGGGGCGGAACTTCAGTTCCTTTACCTGGATGACGTGCTGCTTTTTCCTGGCTTCGTGCTGCTTTTTCTTGTTTTCGTACTGCCACTGCCCATAATCCATCGCTTTGGCGACAGGCGGCTCGGCGGTGGGCGCGATGAGAATCAGATCGAGGCCGAGCTCCTGGGCCCGGCGCACGGCGGCGAGCGTCGGCATGACCTCGACCGTGCCATCGGGAAACACGGCGCGGACCTCACGGGCGCGAATCGCCTCATTGACGTTTTCGCGGATTCGGGGGCGGCGCGGCGGGAAGCTTCTCGGCGGCGTCATCGGGAAACGGGAACGAGGCGGGCGAAAGCGCCGCCGGAGACGCACAAAGCATAAATTATCCGGAAGTACAAGCGGAGAACTCCTTCAAAGCGAGAACAGTATTCGCGGACCCGGGCAGGTCCGGTTGGCGTGAGAGCAGGCAGAACGTACGGTGCGATTCCGCAGATGACTCAGGATAGCACACGCGGAAGGGCGTGGGTTTGCGGGGTTTGTCTCTTTTTGCAACGCCCAGCCGCGCGCAAGCGTCAGGAACGGGTACCATGCGGAGAAGGGGAACCTGGTGAAGCTCGCGGTCATGCTGTGTCTGCTGGCGGGAGGCGCGGCCGGGCAGTCGTTTCAGCCCGGGGGCGGCTACGTGGGCAGCACGGTGTGCAAGAGCTGTCATCCGGATGTCTGGCTGAGGTTTTACAAGAACCCGCACTTCAAGAGCATCGCCTCGGGAGACGAGCGGCCGGAGAACACCGGGTGCGAAAGCTGTCATGGGCCGGGCCAGGCGCACGTGGCGGCCCACGGGGACAAGACGAAGATCGTCGCCTTTTCGGCGCTGGCGCCGGGCGAGGTGCTGAACCAGTGTCTGCGATGCCACGGCGAAACGATGTCGCGGGCGAACATCCGCCGGTCGACGCACACGCGCAACGACGTGGTGTGCACAAACTGCCACTCGATCCATAAGGCCGAGACGCCAAAGTTCCTGCTGGCGCACCGGCAGAGGGACCTTTGCTATGGCTGCCACACATCGGTGCGGGCGCAGTTCGAGATGCCGTTCAAGCACCGGGTGAACGAAGGGGTGATTCAATGCACGGATTGCCACAACCCGCACGGCGCGTTCGATCCGACGTGGCGCATGGCGTCGCGGCCGCGCATGATGGAACAGGCCCTGGCGAACGAGGAGCCTTGCCTGAAGTGCCACATGGACAAGCGCGGGCCGTTTGTCTACGAACATCCGCCGGTGCGCGTCGAGGGCTGCGAGATATGCCACTATCCGCACGGGTCGACGAACGCGCGGCTGCTGCGGCGTCCGGTGGTGTTTACGATGTGCCTCGATTGCCACAACGGCCTGGGGACGTTCGGCCGGACGGGCATCGGGGATCTGCGCATGCCGGCCACGCATAACCTGGCCGATCCGCGGTTTCAGAACTGCACCGCGTGTCACGTGATGATCCACGGCTCGAACGCCGACGCGTTCTTTTTACGATGAACCACACGGCTTGGGCTTCCCTCATCGCGGTTCTGATGGCCGGCGGCGCGGCCGCCCAGCAGACCATCGCGCCGACGCCCGAGACGGCGGGCAGCTCGCGCGGCGACAACGTCAGCGACTACAACATCGTCGACAGCTTCGAGACGGGATACCGCTTCGACACGGTGGGCGGCAACGCGGGTACCTATCAGAGCGACGTCAACTACGGCAACGGCATTCGTCTGCTGAACAGCTTTCTGACGATCAATTCGAAGGACGGCCACGGAACATTTTTCGACGAACTTGTTCTGACGACGCAGGGCCTCGGCAACGATCCCTACGAGTCGGCCACGCTGCGCGTTCAGAAGAACAAGTTGTATAACTACGACTTCACCTGGCGGCTGAACGACTATGTGAATCCGGGGCTGGTGACCGGCGGCGCCACCGGGGACCACTACATGAACACGTCGTACACGATGCAGGATCAGGAGCTGACGCTGTTCCCGCAATCGAACTTCAAGATTTTCCTGGGTTATAGCCGCAGTTACCAGGCCGGGCCGGCGCTGACGACCGAGCTGCTGCTGAACAGCCAGACGGACCCGCTCCCGATGATGGGCAATGTGAAGCGCGAGTGGAACGAGTACCGGGCCGGGAACGAGTTCACGATCTTCGGCGTGCGGGTGAACTGGATCCACGGATGGGAGGACTTCAAGGAGGACTCGCCGTACTTCATTTCCTCGCTGACCTCGACCAACGATCCGCTGAACCCGCTGTCGGTATCGAGCTACCAGCGCCTCGCGCCGTACCATGGTACGAGCCCGTTCTGGCGCGTGGGGTTGTTCACGGACAAGAAGTGGTTCAGCCTGAACGGGCGGTTCACTTACACGGCCGGCCAGCGGGCGTTTGTCCAGGACGAGAGCGGGTTCGGCCTGACGCGGTTCGGCGCGCTCAATCAGCAGGTGCTGACGATCGGCGACGGCCAGCGGCCCGTGACGACCGGGAACCTGTCGTTGAGCTTCTTCCCGACGCAGAAGCTGACAATTACGAACACTACCTCCGTTTACAACGTCCGGACCGAGGGTAATTCGACGTTCCTGCAGTTCAACAATAATTCGCAGGTGCTGAACTACGCGTCGTTCCAGTATCTGGGAATCCGGACGGTGGCGAACGAAACCGACCTGAATTATCAATGGACGAACTGGCTGGCGATTTACTCCGGATACCAGTTCACGGACCGGCGGATCAGTTCGGTGCTGTACGGCGGCATGACCCCGTATGACCAGACGGATCAACTGCACGACGGAACGTTCGGCATCCGGCTGCGGCCGGCCATGGGGCTGACGGTGACGCTCGACGGCGAGATCGGGGCCCAGAACAATCCGTTCGCGCCGGCGAGCGACCGCAACTATCACGACCTGGGCGGGCGCGTGCAATACCGTCGTAAGAGCCTAACGCTCTCGGCGGCGACTCACGCGGATTACAACGTCAATTCGATCTCGCTGACCTCGTACAGCGACCAGGCGCGCACTTACTCGGCCGATGCGTCGTGGACGCCGCGCTCATGGCTGTCGTTCGACGCGGGTTACTCGAAGCTGCACCTGAATTCGGTGGGCGGGATCGCGTACTTCGTGAATTTCCAGCCGGTGAACGGACAGCAGGCGATCTACATCAGCAACCTGCATACGGTGAACCTGGGCGTGCAGCTCGGGCTGACCAAGCGGGTGGATCTGTATTTGGGTTATAACCGCGTGCAGGATACGGGCGATGGGCGGAGCACGGTGGACGGATCGGCGGGCGGCGCGACCCTTCCGGCGCTTCAGGCGGCGCAGACGTTTCCGCTGACGTATCAGGCGCCGATGGCGCGGCTGTCGGTGAAGCTGATCGAGAAGGTGCTTTGGAACGTCGGCTACGAGTATTACGGCTATCGCGAGGTGTTCTACGCGCAGGATAACTTCCGGGCGAACACCGGGTACACGAGTTTGTCGTGGTCGTTCTAAAGCGCCGGTTTCAGGCCGGTCCGGCGTGCGTCACGCGACGACGACCGTCTTGACATTAACGAACTCGCGGATGCCGAACGCCGCGAGTTCGCGTCCGTAGCCGCTGCGCTTCACTCCGCCGAAGGGCAGGCGCGGGTCGCTCGCGCACATGGCGTTGATGAAGACCTGGCCGGACTCGATGCCGTCGATGAAAGCCTGCTGTTCGGCGGCGTCGCGCGTCCAGGCGCTGGAGCCGAGGCCGAAGGGGCTGTCGTTGGCCATCTCGATGGCCTCGTGTGCGTCGTGGACGCGGAACAGAAGGGCGACGGGGCCGAAGAACTCTTCGCGGAAGACGGCCGCATCGCAGGGGACGCCGGCGAGGACGGTGGGCGGGTAGTAATTGCCAAGCCGGTCGAGCGGCTCCCCGCCGGTGAGGAGACGTCCGCCGGCGGCGACGGCGCGGCGGACCTGGGTGTGCAATTCGCGCAGAATGGCCGGCGTGGCGAGCGGGCCGATCTGTGTCGTCTCCTCCATCGGATCGCCGATGTGAAGGGCGCGCATGGCGGCGACGAAGCGGCGCTCGAACTCGGGGTAGATCGCGTCGTGAACGAAGAAGCGCTTGGCGGCGATGCAGGACTGGCCGTTGTTGATGGTGCGGGCTTTGACCGCGTTCGAGACGGCGGAGTCGAAGTCGGCGCTGGGCATGACGATGAACGGGTCGCTGCCGCCGAGTTCGAGGACGGTCTTCTTGATCTGGTGGCCGGCGTGGCTTGCGACGGCGCGGCCGGCGGGCTCGCTGCCGGTGAGGGTGACGGCGGCGACGCGCTCGTCGTTGAGCAGGGACTCGACCTGGCCCGCCTCGATGAGCAGCGTTTGAAATGCGCCCTTCGGCGCGCCGGCGCGATGCAGCAGATCCTCGATCGCGAGCGCGCACTGCGGCACGTTGGAGGCGTGCTTCAGCAGGCAGACATTGCCGGCCATCAGCGCGGGCGCGGCGAAGCGCAGCACCTGCCAGAAGGGGAAATTCCAGGGCATCACGGCGAGGATGGGGCCGAGCGGCTGGAACTGGACGTAGCTCCGCGATGCGCCGGTGGGGATCTGTTCGGGCGAGAGCTGGCGCTCGCCGTGCTCGGCGTAATAGCGGCATCCGAGGGCGCACTTTTCGGCTTCGGCGATGGCCGAGACGAGCGTCTTGCCCATCTCGCGCGTCATCAGCTCGCCGAACTGGCGCTTCTCCGCTTCGAGGATATCCGCGGCGTTGAGCAGCACGCGGCGGCGCTCGGCGAACGAGGTCCTCTTCCACTCATGAAACGTGGTCCAGGCGAGTTCGAGTTTTTCCTCGGCGGCGTGATCGACGAGCGGCTCGAAGACGCGCAGCGTTTCGCCGGTCGCCGGGTTGATGGATGCGATGGCCATACTCACCTATTGTGTTCCACGGCCGGGGACGGCGCGCGGCGTGGGATGGCGCGCATCGCGATCAGCGCCGCTTTTTGCGTTCGATCTCCGCGACGCGCGCCTTCACGAGTTTCTTGACCAGCGCGGCCGGCGGCGGCTTGTCCACGGGGAAGCGGATGGTCCCCTTGGATGTGTCGAAGTTCCTAAGTTCGTTCTCGAACGCCGCCATCACGGCCAGGCTCATGGGAAACAGACTGCAATGGTTCGAGAAGGCGGCGAACGCAACCAGCGCTCCTTTGTATCTGAACGTCGGAATCCGGTACCCGATGGCCTCGGTCGCCTCGGGTGGCGCGGCGGAGCGAATCGCGGCGCGAACTTTGCGCAAGGTACCCAGCGCGGGCTCCGGGATGCCGGCGAGATACTCGTCCACGTCCTTTGGGGCGGGAGCGCTCTTGGCGGTCGAAGCGCGTTCGCCAACCTTCACGGTTCTCATAGGAGGAATGTTACAACATCGAACTCGCGCCGTTATCGTGGGGGATTCATGGAAAATTTCCGTCTGCGTGTGTTCCGCGAGACGGCCGGGCGGCTAAACGTCACGCAGGCGGCCGAGGCGCTGCGGCTGACGCAGCCGGCGGTGACGCTGCAAGTGAAGAAGCTCGAGCGGGATCCGGGAGCGCGGCTGTTCGATCGCGCGGGCGGGAAGGCAGCGCCGACGGCGGCGGGCAGCCGTCTGCTCGAATACGCGCTGCGGTTCGAAGCGCTCTACGAGGCGGCGGACGCGAGATCGGGTCGATGGCGGGCGAGCGGCGCGGCACGCTGAGGCTGGGCGCGAATCCGAACGTGCGGTTCTCGGTGGCGAGCGGCAACACGGAGAGCGTGATCGAGTGGCTGGGCGCGGAACGGATCGAGTTGGGGCTGATCGAAGGGCCGGCGCCGCGGAGCGACGTGCATATCGAGCGGTTTCTCGAAGAGGAGATCGTGGCGATCGTGCCGCTGGATCACGAGTGGGCGGCCCGCGGCCGCGGCCCGGTGGCGATTGAAGCCCTCGCCGCGGCGCCGCTGATGATTCGCGCGCGCGGATCGGGGACGCGCCAGGTGGTGGAGGCGGCACTCGAGGCGGGGATGGGCGTGGGCATGGTGTCGCGCTGGGCGATTCAGAACTCGACCGGCCTGCGCCATGTCGACGTCAGCGGACTGCGCGTGATTCGCGACATGCAGTTCGTCTATCCGCAGGGCCTGGAGCTGGACGGTCCGCAAGGGGCGTTCATTCGCTTCGTGCGGGACTTCGGAGCGGAGCTCCTGGCGGATGCGCTATGAGCCAGGCGGGCGGCCATCAGGAAGGCGGCGGTATGAGGAAAATTCCGGTGTTGCCTTCGACGGTGAGCGCGGCTGTGGCGGGCGCGCCGGCGGGAACGCCGGACGGGTAGACGAAGTTCACTTGATCGATGATCTCGTCGGGAGCGGCGCCGCAATAGGCGACGGTGGCGGGCTGGCTGCCGATGGCGAGCGTGCACGGGCTTTCGGTTTCCATGGCGGAGAGCGGGGCGGGAACGAACGGGACGCCATCGGAGGAGGCGGAGTTTTTCGGTCCGAGGCCGTTGCCCCAGAGCGTGCAGGTCGAGCCGGCGGCGGGCGGCGAGCAGCCGGAGACGATAGCCACGCCGGTCGCGGGATCGAGGAACACGGAAGGCGCTGTGGATGTGACGGTGATGCCCTCCGCTTCGCTCGCTGCGCCGCCGCGGGTGACCACGACGTTTACAGGATTGGGCGCGAGCGCCGCGGCCCAGGGGATTTGGAAATTGATCTGCGCGGGCGACACGTAGGTTAGCGGCGCGTTCACTCCATTGACGCTGACCGAGACGCCGGAAGGTGTGCTGGTGGCGAACGATCCATTGGCGAAGAGCTGGCTCGAGTAAGTTTGATCGGCGAGGTCCTGGCCGTAGAGGGAGACCAGCGAGCCGGCGGCGGCCGAGCCCAAGCCGGAAGCGGCGTTGACGATGCCGCCGGGCACGATGGACGGCGTGCCGGCGGCGAGTGTCTGGGCTTGATAGACGCGCACGTAATCGATGAGCATGTCCTGCGGGAACGGAGTGCCCGGGGCGGGCGTGCCGAGGAACGTCGTCGGGCCGCCGATGGCAAGGTTCAACAGGAGGAAGAACGGATGATCGAAGACCCATTGGGCGCCCGAGGGAAGCGAGGCGGGCGTGAGGGTGCGATAGGAGATTCCATCGACGAAAAGAGTGACCGAGCCCTGGGACCATTCGACGGCGTAGAGGTGGAAGTCGTTGGCGATGGTCCGAGGGTTCGGAAGCGAGTAAGCAGTAGAGACGCCGAGGCCGGCGAAGCTCGAACCGGCGGGCGGGCCGTGGAGCGTGCCGTGGACGGTCGCGTTGTCGTCGATCTTCGAGCCGAAGTTTTCGAGGATGTCGATTTCCCCGCACTGCGGCCAGGAAACCGTCGCGATGTTCGAGCCGAGCATCCAGAAGGCGGGCCAGACGCCCGCGCCGTAGGGAAGCTTGACGCGGGCTTCGATGCGGCCGTATTGCCAGGTCAGGTTGGCCGTATCGGAGGAGGAGGTCCGGCCGGTGCGGATGCGGCCGCTGGTGAAGTTGCCGTTGGCGTCGCGAATGGCGCGGATCACGAGATGGCCCTGGCCGTCCTCAAAAACATTATTGGTTGAATTTGTATACACCTCCTGCTCGCCGTTGCCCCAGCCGCCGCCGCCAAGATCGTAGTTCCAATTGGCGGAGCTGGGCGCCGAATTAGCGGGCCCGTTGAACTCGTCGCTCCAGACGAGCTTCCAGCCGGTTGTGGTCTGGGCCGCGGCCGTGACGGCTAGCGCGGCGAACAGGATCGTTCGCGAAGGGAACATGGGTCGCCCTTGCGGGATAGCTTATCAGGTGGCGTGGTTCGACAATAGCCGGTATGCGGCGGCGCGACGTTCTCGTTCCGGCAATCGTCCTGGCAGCGCGTGTCGTTTCTTCGCGGATGCGCAATGCGCCGGTCACGCGGCGAACATCCTCGATGTGTGGTTCCTCTCTCCAGCCGTATGTGCCGCGGCCGCAAACATGGCGCAAGCCGCGGATCGAGGCCTGCCGAGAGCGGATGCGGACTGGGTGCAGTTCGCCGATCGGGCGATCCACGCCGCCGTTGGAGTCCAAACGCACCAGCGCGAATCAGGCCGAACCAGACGGACGCGACCACGAGCCAGAGCAGCAGCCCCCGCAGCATCTGCCTCGGGCCGACGCGCTGGATCGCGTCGCGCGGCATGCCCGAGACGGCGAGCCGTTTCAACACGTCGACCGCGGGCGAGGCGGCGCAAAACAGCAGGATGAACCACGGGATGCGGATCGGGGCGCCCGACTTGCGCCACGCCGCGGCGCCAAGCGACACGGGACGATCCAAAGCACCCGCGCGAGCTACACGGCCGCGCCCACCGCCAGCGCCGCCGCGGGCGAGACGAACGGGCTCGCTTCGGGCGCCAGATGCGCGGTTCATAATCGAATCGGGGATACAAGGCGAGTGTGCGAGCCGTAGGGGCGCGCGGTCCAAGCAGAAAGGCTCATGGCCCTTAACGCGGCATAATTCAGCGCAGAATCCAGCAAAACTGGGCGGCTGTGTTAGCCTGAAAGAGGAGAATTCGCTCCAGAACATGTTACTTTTCAATCATTTGCGGTTCTTGGCCCCGTCCCGGTCGAGGATTTCCCGTTGAAGCTCTCCCGAGCGGAGCTGGCGGCGATGATCGACCACACGCTGCTGCGGCCGGAGGCAACGAGAGCGGCGGTCGAGGCGCTGTGCCGGGAGGCGCGGACGCACGGTTTCGCTTCGGTCTGCGTGAACCCTTACTGGGTGCCGCTGGCGGCGGCGGAACTGGCCGGCTCGCGGGTGAAGGTGTGTACGGTAATCGGCTTTCCGCTGGGGGCCACGGCGACGGCGGTGAAGGAGGCCGAGGCGGCGATCGCGCTCGGCGATGGGGCGGGCGAGCTGGACATGGTGATCAACATCGGCGAATTGAAAGGCGGAAACTTCGCGGCGGCCGGAAGCGACATCGCGGCGGTGGCCGATCGCTGCATGCGCGCCGGCGCGGTGCTGAAGGTGATTCTCGAGACGGCGCTGCTCACCGATGACGAGAAGACCGCCGCGTGCCGGCTGGCTCGAGCGGCCGGGGCGCGGTTCGTCAAGACCTCGACCGGGTTCGGGCCGGGCGGCGCGACGGAGGCCGATGTGGCGCTGATGCGGCGAGCCGTGGGTGAGGCGATGGGCGTGAAGGCCTCGGGCGGCATTCGCAGCTACGACGACGCGATGCGAATGATCGACGCCGGCGCCACGCGCATTGGAGCGAGCTCGAGCGTTCGCATCGTCGAGGCGGCGGCATAAGCACCGCGTCCATGGCCACCCGCCCTAAAGCATCGGTCCGCTTTCGCGAGCGCGCGGAGCTGCTCGATTTCCTCCTCGACGTTTCGTCGGCGACATCGGAGACGCTCGACCTCGACCGCATTCTGTCGAACGTCGCGGACATCGTCAAGGAAGTCGTTCCATTCGACCTGTTCGCGATTCTCCTTTACAGCGAGAAACTGGGCGGGCTGCGGATCCGCTACTCGATCGGGCATCGCGAGGAAGTGATGAAGAATCTGGTGATCGCGCTCGGCGAAGGCGTTACCGGCCTGGCCGGTAGCCAGCGCCAGCCGATGCTCGTACCGGATGTGCGCAAGGAGGCGGCATATTTGAACGCTCTGGACGCGGTGCGGTCGGAGCTGGCCGTTCCGATGGTGGCGCGCGGTAATCTGGTCGGCGTCATCGACCTGCAATCGACGCGGCTGAACTCCTACAGCCAGCAGGACCGCGCGCTGCTGATGCTGATTGCCTCGCGCGTGGGCGTTTCGATCGACAACGCACGGCTCTACCGGCGCGTGGAGCGGCAGAACCGCACGCTGCGGACGCTGGCGCATCTGTCGCACGAGTTCAGCTCGATTCTGGCGCTCGACGAGCTGCTTGGCAAGATCGCCAAAACGATCCACGCGATGGTGAACTTCGACGCGTTCAGCGTTCTGCTGGTGGACCACCAGAAAATGGTGCTGCGCCATCGTTTCAGCGAGCGGTACGACGAGCGGGTGTCGCTCGACAACATTCCAGTGGGCAAGGGCATCACGGGCGCGGCGGCCGAATCGCGCCTGCCGGTGCGCGTCGTTGACACGCTGGCCGATCCGCGCTACATCGCCTCGCACCCGGACATCCGCTCGGAGGTCGCCGTGCCGCTGGTGCTGCAGGACCGGGTGATCGGCGTGATGGACATCGAGAGCGAAAAGATCGGCTACTTCACCGAGGATCACGTGCGGCTGCTCGCGCTGCTGGCGCCGCAGATCGCCAGTTCGGTGGAGAACGCCCGGCTGTACGAGGAACTGGCGGCCCGCGAGCGCGGCATGGAGCAGGACCTCAAGGCGGCGCGCAAGCTGCAGTCGGTGCTGCAGCCGAAGACGGCGCCGAAGCTACCGGGCCTCGATGCAGCGATCCGCTCGCGCGCCGCACGCGAGATCAGCGGTGACCTGTTCGATTTTTTCGACTACGACAACGGCAGGGTTCTGATTGCCTTCGGCGATGTCAGCGGCAAGGGCGCGGCGGCGGCGCTGTATGGCGCGCTGGTGGGCGGACTGCTGCGGACGCTCGCGCCGCTGCGCCGCGGCCCGGCATCGCTGCTGAAGGCGCTGAATGAAGCGCTGCTCGAGCGGCGCGTGGACGCACAGTACGTGTCGTTGACGCTGCTGCTGTGGGAGAGCCGGAAGCGCGTGCTCACGATGTCGAATGCCGGAGCGGTGGCGCCGCTGATCCTGCGCGGCGGCGAGGTCATGAAGGTGAAGGTGGAAGGCGTGCCGCTCGGTCTGCTGGACGAGCGGGAATACGAAGAAGCGGTCTTTCACGCGGAGCCTGGCGACCTGGTGCTGCTGACCTCCGACGGCGTGCTCGATCAGCCGGGCGCGCACAACGAAGAGGAGTACGGGCGGCCGCGCCTGACGCGCGTCGTGACCGAAGCCTGCGGCCAGAGCCCGGCGGCTGTCGTCGAGTCGGTGCTGCGCGATCTGGACCAGTTCACCGGGGACGCGCCGCGATTCGACGATCAGACGCTGGTTGCGCTGCGGGTCGCGGCGCGGAAGAGGCGGCCGTGACGGCCTTCGAATACCGCGGCGGAGCGCTGTGCTGCGGCGCGGTCGAACTCGGGCGGATCGCCGAAGCCGCGGGCACGCCGTGTTACGTCTATTCGGCGGACGTCATCCGGCGGCGCTTCGAAGCGTACGCGAGCGCCTTCGAAGGCATTCCGCATCTGATCTGCTACGCGGTGAAGGCGAATGGAAATCTGGCGGTGCTGAAGCTGCTGGCCGAGGCGGGAGCGGGCTTCGACATCGTTTCGGGCGGCGAACTGTTCCGCGTGCTGCGCGCCGGCGGAGCGGCCGCGCGCACGGTGTTCAGCGGCGTTGGCAAGACGGAGCGCGAGATGGGAGAGGCGCTCGACGCGGGCATCCACAGTTTCAACGTCGAGTCGGCGGGCGAACTCGAACTGCTGTCGGAGTGCGCCGGGCGCCGCGGCCGTGTGGCGCCAGCCGCGCTGCGCGTGAACCCGGACGTCGATGCGGCGACTCATCCGTACATTTCGACCGGCCTGCGCGAGCACAAGTTCGGCATTGCGCCGGGCGAAGTGGAAGCCATCTGCCAGAGGGCGCGCGGGCTGCCCGGCGTCCGGATCGAGGGCGTGAGTTGCCATATCGGCAGCCAGATCCTCGACCCGAGCCCGATGCTCGAGGCCGCCGGGCGCATGGTGGAGCTTGCCCTGAGCCTGCGCGCGCGCGGGTTCCCGATCCGCACGCTCGATCTCGGCGGCGGCCTGGGCATTGCGTATCATGAGGGCCAGCAGGGACCGAAGATCGGAGACTTCGCGCGGGCGCTGCGGCAGCGGCTCGAGGGCGCGGGCCTGACACTGATGATCGAGCCAGGCCGATCGATCGTCGGCGAGGCGGGCGTACTGCTCTCGCGGGTGCTGTACCGGAAGCGGAGCGGCGAAAAGGAGTTCGTCATCGTCGACGCGGCGATGAACGATCTGATCCGTCCGGCGCTCTATCAGGCGCATCACGAGATCCTGGCGTTACGAGAGAGAGACGCCACGCTGCGCGCCGACGTCGTGGGGCCGGTCTGCGAGACGGGCGATTTTTTCGCGCGCAACCGCGAGATTCCCGACGTCGCGCCCGGCGAGCGGATCGCGCTCGCCTCCGCCGGCGCGTATGGATTTTCGCAGTCGTCGAACTACAACTCGAGGCCGCGTGCGGCCGAGGTGCTGGTCGACGGCGATTCGTGGCGCATCGTGCGCGAGCGCGAAACCTACGCGGACCTGACCGCCGGCGAATCGGCCTGAGCGGCGTCACGTCCTTAGTACCTATCCGGATGTCCACGAATCCCAATATCCATGCGCGTTTGGATGGGCGTTGGCAGGAGCTCCAACTTTTCGAAAGCGGCAGAGCCGTCGGTCTCAATAAGGCCTCGAAACTCCCGAGAAATGCCTTGGCCCCGTCGCGCCCGCGTCCCAGCCGGAAGCCGAACATCACGCCGCCCCGCCTGGCCGTATTGCCGGAGGTACGCCCGGCGGTTTTGTCCCCGACCATCGTGCATCGGCCTGGATGGAACGGCCCGCCAACGGCTCCCGTCGCGTCGCGGCGGCCGGCATTCGCAGCTCTCCCCCTCGCACCACCATCCGTCCAGCGTGGCCCGGCCGATCTCCAGCCCGGTCTCGCGCTCCAGCATGGCGCTTTGACGATACAGCGGGGGGTGATCGCTATACTTCGAGACCATCGTGTCGATCACCCCCGGTCGATGATCCGCGCCGGCGCGGCTCGTTGTTCTCGCCGGCCAACACGAACCCGCGCCGTGCGCTCAGAGTTCGAGCTTGCCTCGATAGCGCATGTCCTTGAGCGTGAACTTCCGCGCGACGCGCATGCGGCCCACCATGGTTTCGAACGTGACCTCCTTGTCGTCGAGGCTGAGCGGCGACGTGCGCGGGAAATAGAACAGCGTTTCGGTCGAGCCGTCCGGCGCGGGTTGATCGAGCTTCACGTCCTCGCATTCGATCGGCAGCTTGTTCTTGCCCAGATCGAGCTTGGTGGCGGAGATGAGGCGCGCTTTGCGCTGCTCGGGATCACTCGAATTCTGGTTTCCGCCAGAGGAATCGCCGCTGGAGGAATCGCCGGAGGATTGCCGGCGCTGCGGCGTGCGGAGTCCCGAGACGGCGATCACGTAATCCTTGTCGGGTTTGTCGAGCGTATAGTTGGCGTCGCCGGGGACGGGCGTCTTGTCGGGGAACTGGAAGCGTTGCAGCGCCTGTTTGACCGGCAGCGCGCTCACCCACGATACGACCACGTTCATCGACCTCGGGCTCTCGCCGTCGCCGCCGCGCTGGCCGCCCATGCCTCCGCCGCCGGGCGCGCCCATGCCTCCGCCGGGTGAGCCCATGCCTCCGCCGGGCGCGCCCATGCCACCGCCCGGCATTCCCATTCCTCCACCCGGCATGCCCATCCCTCCACCGGGCATGCCCAGGCCCATACGGCGGCGGCCCGGCGAGCCGGAGCCGCCGGACTCAACCGAGGCTTTCTTCGACCACGGGGAATCGGACAGAACCTTCTGGGTTTCCTGCATCGTCCACTGCGTGTAGTCCTTCGAATTCCAGGCATCGGCGGCGTAAATCAACGCGGCCGCGGAAGTGAAAAGTAGAACGGCTCGGGTTCGCATAGCTGCGCGTGGGACGCATCCGCGGACGTATGCGTTCCAGCGCCCGTGTGAGGATTTGTAAAGCGGCCCTTACCAGGCGACGCCGCGCGAGCGAAGCGCGTCTTCAAGCTGAGCGGCGGATTCGAAGCGCACCGCGTCAATGCCCTGCCTCAGCGCGCCGTCGACGAAATCCGGCATGTCGTCGGCGAAGAAGCACTCACCCGGCTCGCAGCCGGCCGCGCGGATCGCCTCGAGATAGATCGCCGCATCGGGCTTTGTAGCGCCGGCGACAAAGGACAAAACCCGGCGATGGAAATAGCGAAGAAACGTGAATCGCCGCTCGACCTCGGCGAAGTGGATGGCGTTGGTGTTCGAAAGCAGAAGCAGCGGGTATCGGCGCGCGAGCGCCGCGAGCCATTCATCGGAGAGAATCTGGCCCACGAAAATGCTCGACCAGATGGTCAGGAATTCGTCGTGCGTAAGCGGCGCGCCGAGGACTTCGACGAACCGGGCGATGAAGTCTTCGGGCGCCATCCGGCCGGTATCGAGTTGCCGGACGATTCCGCTGGCTCGCAAACGGACGCGCACTTCGTCGATCGGGCCGGGGGCCAGCGGCGCAAGCTTGGCCCAGGCTCGGGCAAAATCGAAGGCGACGATGACGTTGCCCATGTCGAGGAGAATCGCGCGCGTGGAAGGCATCTTCTTCCATTCCACCGGAAGCGCGCGCCGGACCGCAAGGGCGGATTATGATGGAGAACCAGTATGCCGAATCAAATCCCTGACGAACGAGCGCTGGGCTTCAACACGCGGGCGCTCCACGCCGGCTACACGCCGGACCCCACCACGGGCTCGCGAGCCGTGCCCATCTACCAGACGACGTCCTACGTCTTCGACAGCCCAGAGCACGCCGCGGCGTTGTTCGCGCTCGAAAAGGCGGGCAATATCTACACCAGGATCATGAATCCGACCACGGCCGTGCTCGAGCAGCGCCTGGCCTCGCTCGAGAACGCCGCGGCGGGGCTGGCGGTCGCAAGCGGGCAGGCCGCGCAGTTCCTCGCCCTGTCCAGCCTCCTCGAGGCCGGCGATCACTTCGTCGCCTCCAGCACGCTCTACGGGGGCACGTACACGCAGTTCGACGTGAGCTTCCGAAGGCTGGGCTTCGAGGTGACGTTCGTCGAGCCGGATGACCCGGAAAACTTCCGCAAGGCGATCGGCCCGAAGACCAAAGCGCTGTTTGGCGAAACGATATCGAACCCACGCGGCAACATCCTCGACATCGAGGCCGTGGCGCGTATCGCGCACGCGAACGGCCTCCCGCTGGTGATCGACAATACGTTCGCGACGCCCTACATCTGCCGCCCGGCGGACTTCGGCGCCGACATCGTAGTACACTCGCTCACCAAGTTCCTCGGCGGCCACGGCAACAGCATCGGCGGCGCCATCGTGGACGCCGGGCGCTTCGATTGGAACAACGGCAAGTTCCCGCAGTTGAGCGAGCCATCGCCGGCCTATCACGGCATGCGCTTCAGCGATACGTTCGGCAACCTCGCTTTCATTGTGAAGGCGCGTGTCGAGGGCTTGCGCGACATGGGGCCGTGCCTCAGCCCGTTCAACGCGTTCCTCATCCTGCAGGGCATCGAAACGCTCGGCCTGCGCATGGACCGGCATCTCGAGAACGCGCTCGCGGCCGCGAAATTTCTTGCCGCGCACCCGATGGCGCCCTGGATCAAGTACCCGTCGCTTCCCGGCAATGAGTATGGCGCGCTGGCCGCCAGGTACATGCCGAAGGGTGCGGGCGCGGTGTTCTCGTTCGGCGTACGCGGCGGATACGAAGCGGGCCGGCGGTTCATCGGCGCGTTGAAGCTGTTCTCGCATCTGGCCAACGTCGGCGACGCGCGCAGCCTGGTGATTCATCCGGCATCGACGACGCACCAGCAGTTGGGCGCGGACGAGCAGCTTGCCGCCGGCGTGACGCCGGATCTGGTGCGCGTCTCGATCGGTCTCGAAGACATAGACGACATCCTCTGGGACCTCGGCCGCGGGCTCGACGCCGCGCGTTAGTGGCTTAGACGGAGCAGCGACGACGCGATCTGCGCAAAGAGCCCGGCAAGCTGGCTCTTGTCGGAGGCGGCAAAGAACAGACCCTGCTGCTGGTTCGACTGGTAGTACGGATTGGTCACCGGCGCGGTTCCGGTCGGCTCGTATAACGGCAGCGGCGGAACCTGCGGGAGGTTCGAGACGAACGGCAGGAAGTACTTCTGCACCGGGTCCGTTCCGTTGCCGAGCAGGAAGATCGAGTGAATCACGATGTTGTAGGTCGTATCGGAGCGGATGGCGGCGCCCTGGTTGATCGCGGAGTTCATGCCCGCGGCGCCGATGGTGGTTGGCTGGTCGAACCGCCACTTGCCCGCGTAAGGCCCACTCTGGAAAAAGTTACTGCCGGTGCCAATGGTGGGATAGTTCGAGAACAGGCCGCCGGTGTTGGCGCAGGTGCCGGAGGGGTTGCATTGCCAGTTGACCGGATAGACCCAGGTGTCGAGAAAGCCGTGAGTTGAGTTCCCGAACCGATCCGTGTCGGGGATGTAGGCAAGCGTCTGTCGCAGGCCGTCGTTGCTCGTTGGGCAGCCGCTCGGGAAGCCGCTGGGCGCCGGGTCGGTGTCGAAGTCCTGCGACAAGCCGGAGGTGTGCCCGGTCCCCAGGTAGTTCGGCCACTGCGAGATCGCGCCGGTCACCGTGCCCGTTTGCGAGGTGCAGACCGGCATGTTGCAGAGCGCGGCGTTGTTGCCGCATCCGGTCGGCCCGCCGCTGAAGCCGTACCGTTGGTCGGCCTGGTTGCGGATCGGATACGGCGCGCTGATCGAGTTCGGCATGCCGTCGGTGAAAAGCACGATCGCGTTGAGCGCGAGCGGCAGGTTGACGGACTTCAGTTGGCTGTAAGCGAGGTTAAGCGCGGCCGTGGTGTTCGTCGAACTGGTGCAGGTCAGCGCATTGATCTGGTTGAGCAACGCGTTGCCGACTTTCCAGTTGGCGCTGATGGGGTACTTCAGGTGTGCGATGGCCTCGAAGGCGATCATGCCGAGCGTGTCGTAGGCGCTGAAGTTCTGAACGAAGTTCCCGGCGGCCTGCACCATGGTCTGGCAGGCTGTCGAGCCGTTGTAGTAGTTGTTCATCGAGCCGGAGATGTCGAGCACCAGCATCATGACCAAACCGCGCCGCGAGGCCGTCCCGGTGGAGACAAGGCTGACGTTGCTGAAGTTCGCCAGCCGCATGAAGTACACCGGCGCCGAGACGCTCGCGCTGACCGAGACATTGACGACGCCGTTGGCGGCCTGGGCGAAAGTGGACGTCACGGCCGTGCTGGGATCGAACGGCGCCACGCCCATATAACCTTGCGGGAAGTTCGCGGTGAAGAACGCCTGCCCGGCGCTCGCCGCGTACGTATTGGCCTCGGCGGGCGTGCTGCCAAGGTTGAGCGACCGGCCGGCGCCAAGCGCAGCCGCGTCCACCGCCGCGCTGAGCCGTCCCTTGATGACCATCAGCAGGGTCGCGTCGACCGCCAGGCCCGCGAACAACGAGAGAAACACCGTCGCCACGCTGGTCAGGATCAGCGCGATGCCCGCTTCGCGATTGGATTCCCGGGTTTGTCTCGACATGATTCTCCTCCTCTTACGACAGGTTGCGCGCGTACAGCATCGGCGTTTGCAGGATCGAGAAGAGGTTCAGCGACGAGATGTTGAACGCGCCTTCCGACACGTAGGTGTAGCTGCCCGGGTCCAGATACAGCAGGCCGCTGGTAGCCTGCGCGGCGCTCATCGCGCTCGGGCTCGGGAAATCGAGGGCGCGGTTGCCGGTGTTCATCGTGTAACTATTGGCGTCGATGTTGCCGGCCGAATCCGGCGTCGTGGACGGGACGCCGATCACGCTCGCGAAGAGGCCCGAATTGCCAATCGTGATTCGGTTGGTGATCACGTAGTAGTCCAGGTTCGGACAAGCCGACGCGGTCGCCGCGACGCCCTGCGCCAGGCAGTCGTTGTCGTCCACACGGTACACGCGGGTAAGGATCACCACGCCGTTGCCGCTCGGATTGGGCAGATACCCGCCGGACTGGTTCATGCCCAGCCCTTGCGCCGCCTTCACCACAAGCTGCTGGTTGTCGGTCTGCGCCAGGTTGATGCCGCGCACCACGAGAACGTTCGCGTCCCGGCAGACTTCGCCGGCCTGAATCGACTTCACCAACGAGATTCCGGTGCTGAACGCGCCCGCCAGCAGCGGCGTCAAAAACGCCATACAGAGGGCGAACTCCACAAACGCATTGCCCTGTTCGCCGTTGCCCCTTCCACGCATCGTCATACTCCCTTTGGCTGACTACATACGGCCGCTTAATAGGGTGGCGGACTGGTGGTCCCCACCGGATACCCTTCGAGCACGTCCGAGGCGCTCGCCCCAAGCGTCGCCGCGGTCTGCGGCAGATAGCCGTTAATGGCGCCCATCCAGTTCCACTGAAAGCCGGCGATCACGACTTCCACCACATTGCCCGTCTGGTTGAAGTAAGTCACATTCGGAAAGTTCGGGTCGGTGCTTGTGATCGGCACCGACGTGATGGGCGCCGAAAGATTGAAGGGCGCATAGTAGTTCACCGTGATCAAACCCGCGCCCTGCGACCCGCTCAAGAATCCGAACGCATTGGCTTGCACGACCTGCTTGATGCACTCCGTCTCCGTGGCGCAGCCGCCGCTATTGTAAGTGGTGCTGTAAGTGATCGCCCAGCGCACCCCGGTGCGCGCCGCGTTCTGAAAGACGCCCTTCAAAAACAACAGCATGCAAACGTTGCCGAAGCCCAGAAACATCGCCAGCAACGGCACGATAATCAGCGACGTCTCAATCATCGCGTTACCACCCTGCTGGCGCGCCCGCCGCCGGCTGGCGACCGGAGGCTGGTGTGTTCCGCGGTTGGGAGGTTCTGGCATGGCTTTCTGGGTTCTGGACTCATTCTAAGCGGGCCAGTTCGAGAAGGTCACGTGGGAGAACACCTGTAAATTCTTCGAAAAACGCCTTAGTCATGCCGGGCTCCGGGGCGGTATGCCCGCCCAGCCGGCTGAACCCCGCCGACCGTCCCGATGGACCGAGGGGGACTTAGCCCGGACGGCCATGGCCGCCGGCCTGAAGCCAACCGGCGGTCGTCCGGCAGCGAGGTCCATCTCCGGGTTCCGTGGCGCGCTTGAGGGCAACCGGGACTGGGCCAGCCGCGTCCTCAGGTAAAGGGGGATAATCGGGCCGAAGGGAGAGAGCGCAAAGCATGAGAATCGGAATGCGAGTTCCTGGCGCGGCGGTGGCGCTGCTGCTCGCCTGGGGCACGGCGCGGGCCGGCGTCCCCTCAGGCACGCTCGAACAGATGAACGACGCGATGCGCGCCCTCGTCGCGAAGGTTTCGCCGTCGGTGGTGAAGATTGTCGTGGTCGGCTACGGGACGTCGGACGAAGACTCGAAGCGCAATGCGGCGCTCATCACGAAACAGAAGAGCCTCGGCTCGGGCATCATTGTCGATCCCTCCGGCTACATCGTGACGAACGCCCACGTGGTCTCCGGCGCGCTGCATCTGCATGTCACGCTTTCCGGGCCAATGCCCGCTCCCGGCTCCGCTCTCGACGACTTCACGCGGCACGACCGGACCGTGGAGGGGCGCATCGTTGGCTTGAGCGATGAAACCGACCTCGCGGTAATCAAAATCGATGGGTCGAACCTGCCCGCCCTGCCGCTCGACAAAGCGGCGCACGTCTACCAAGGGCAGCTCGCCCTCGCCTTCGGAAGCCCGGAGGGACTCGAGAACACCGTCACCATGGGGCTGGTCAGCGCCGCGCTGCGCCAGCCCGATCCTGACCGGCCGATGGTGTACGTGCAAACGGACGCGGCGATCAATCCCGGGAACAGCGGCGGGCCGCTCGTCGACGTCGAAGGCAATCTGATCGGCATCAACACGTTCATCCTTACGCAGTCGGGCGGCAACGAAGGGTTGGGCTTCGCGATTCCGACGCCTATTGTGCGCATGGTGTACGGCCAGATCCGCAAGTACGGCCATGTGCATCGCGGGCAGATCGGCGTGAACGTGCAACGCGTCACGCCGGCGCTCGCCAAGGCGCTTTCGCTTCCGAACGATTATGGCGTGATCATCTCGGATCTGCTGCCGGGCGGGCCGGCCGAGAATGCGGGCGTGAAGGTCGGCGACGTCGCGTTGTCGCTCGACGGCAAGGTGGCGACGAGCCTGCCCGCGTTCGAGGCGGCGCTGTTCATGAAGCCGCCGGGGTCGACGGCCAAGCTCATCGTGCTGCGCGGCGATGCGAAGCTCGAGATGGACGTGCCGGTGGTCGAGCGGCCGCATAACTACGACAAACTCGCCGACCTGGTGAATCCGGAACACAGCTTGGTGCCGCGGCTCGGCATCCTGGGCATCGAGATCGACCGCGACCTGGTGGCCCAGCTTGGCGACCTGCGCGTGAAGGCCGGCGTGATCGTCGCCGGGCGCGCGGCCGACCCGGCGCGCATCGAAAGCGGCCTCGTCACCGGCGACGTGATCCATTCGTTCAACGGCGTGCCGATCGCGACGCTCGACGGGCTGCGCCAGGCGGTCGGCCAACTGAAGAGCGGCGACGCGGTGGCCATTCAGATCGAGCGCGATCAGGCGATGATGTATCTGTCGTTCTATGTGGACTGAGCGGTCCTTTGCTATCCTGAGGGTTCCCCGCAAATCATGGCGCGTATTTACCCCTTCCCGGCCTATCGCTACGCACCCACGGCCGGACCGCTCGGGACGCTGGTCACGCAGCCCTACGACAAGATTTCGCCCGCGATGCGCGAGCGCTATCTTGGGCTGAATCCGTACAATCTGGTGCGTGTTCTGCTTGGCGAGGCCCGGCCCGGCGACGATGCGAAGGGCAACGTGTATACGCGCGCCGCGGCGCTCCTGGACGATTGGATCGCGCGCGGCGTGCTCGAGCGCGACCCCGAGCCCGGCTTCTATGCCTACTCCCAGGAGTTCGATGTGCCGGACACCGGTGAGCGGCTGACGCGCCAGGGCTTCATCGGGCTGGGCGCGCTCGAAGAATACTCGGCCGGCATCGTCCATCGGCACGAGCGGACCTTGCCGGGTCCAAAGAAGGACCGCATGGAGCTGCTCAAGAAAACGCGCGCGCACTTCGGGCAGATCTTCATGCTGTACCCGGACCCGGAGCGAGCCGTGGACGCAATGCTCGACGAAGCTTCCTCCGGCGAGCCCCTGGCCGAACTGCTCGACGAGTACGCAGTCACGCACCGGCTCTGGCGGATCGGCGGCGACGCGCGCACGCGGGCGCTCGCCGAGGCGATGGCGGACAAGAAGCTACTCATCGCCGATGGCCATCATCGCTACGAGACCGCGCTGGCTTTCCACCGCGACAACCCAACCCTCCCCGGCGCGGATCGCGTCATGATGACGTTCGTCAACATGCACTCGCCGGGCCTGAAGATTCTGGCCACGCATCGCGTCGTGAGCGGGCTGGCGGGCTTCGATTCCGCCGCGCTCATCGCCTCGTCCCACGCTCGCAAGCTGGCTTCGCTCGACGAGCTGCGCAGGATCTTCCAGACACCGGATGCGGGCCGCGTGCGCATCGGCGTGGCGCTGGCGGGTGGCGAGGCTTACCTGATCGAGCGCCCGCGGAGGGTGGGCGAGCTCGACGTGAAGGTGCTGCACGACGAAATCCTCGGCGCGGGGCTCGGCATCGGCGAGGAAGCGGTGCGCGAGGAGCGCGGCCTGCGCTACGTGCGCGGGCTCGACGAAGCCGCGGCGCTGGCCGCGCGCGGCGAGGCGCAGGCCGCCTTCCTGCTCGAGCCGGTCACCGCCGGCCAGGTCGCCGACGTGGCCTTCGGCGGCGGCGTGATGCCGCAAAAGTCCACCGACTTCTATCCCAAGCTGCTCAGCGGCATCGCCATTTACAAGCTAGGCTGAACGAAGGACGCCATGAAGATTCGCTCTTTCGCCGCAGGCATGATTTTCGCCGCGATCGCCGCGCGGCTCGACGCCCAGGCGGTCACCGGCCCGCTGGTGCAGTTTCAAACCAATCTCGGCAACATCAACGTCATGCTGTTGCCGGGCGACGCCCCGAAGACCGTCGCCAACTTTCTCGCCTACGTCAACGCGGGCTCGTATAACAACTCGTTCTTCCATCGCTCGGTGGCGGGCTTCATCATCCAGGGCGGCGGATATCAATGGATCAACGGCCAGCCCAGCGCGATCCCGACCAACGCCACGGTGCCGAACGAGTTCAAGGTGTCCAACACCACCGGCACGCTGGCCATGGCTCTGCTCTCGGGCGATCCGAACAGCGCCACCGACGAATGGTTCTTCAATCTGGCGGACAACTCTTCCCAGCTCGACAATGCGTCGTCCGGCGGTGGACCCTTCACCGTCTTCGGCCAGGTGGCCGACTCGGCGGGCCTGGCGGTGATGAACGCGATCGCCGCCGTGCCGACGTATGCGTACAACAGCACCTTCGCGGCGATCCCGCTCTTGAACTGGGATGGGGTTTCTGCCCTCGCCGAATCGAACCTTGTCTTAGTCACGGCGATCGTGCAACTGCAGGGCGGACCGGCGCCGGCGATCGCCTCGAACGGCGTCATCATGGCCAGCGCGTTCGGCGGCTTCCCGGTGGCCGCGCCCGGCGCGTTCATCGAGATTTACGGGAGCAACCTCGCCGGCACGACGCGGGAATGGAACGGAAGCGATTTCGTCAACGGCGCCGCGCCCACGATGCTGGACGGCGTGACGGTTTCGGCCGGCGGCCTGCCCGCCTACGTCAGTTATGTCTCGCCCGTGCAGGTGAACGCCGAACTGCCTGCCGGAGTACCCAGCGGAGGCGGCGTGCAGGTGTCTGTCACCTACCAGGGACAGACGAGCACACCGGCGTCGTTCCTCATCAACGCGCTCCAAGGCGGGCTTCTGGCGCCGGCAAGTTTCAACGTGAAGGGCAAGCAGTACGTGGCGGCGTTCCATCGGGACAACACATTCGTCACCAACGGCGCCGTGCCGGGCGTGAGCGGCACACCGGCCGCGCCGGGCGAGACGATCGTCTTCTACGGCCTCGGCTTCGGCCCCGTCACGCCGTCGTCCACGCCGTTCGCGGGACAGATCGCGCAAGGCCAGACATCTCTCGCCACACCCGTGCAGTTCGTCTTCGGACAGAACCCGACGCCCGGTCCCGTCGTCTATGCGGGCCTCGCGCCGGGACTCACCGGCGTCGATCAGTTCGACATCACCGTGCCGGCCAGCACTCCCAGCGGCGATGTGGCCCTGACTGTCACGCAGGGCGGGTCACCCATCGCTCAGACCTTGTACATTCCCGTCCAAGCGCCGTAAGTAGTCGCGGCCGGCGCGCCGCGGAGCCGCTCTACCTGCGCTTCGCGCTCACTAGGTCATAGCTCGATCGGACCAGCGAAGCGACCTCTTCCCAGTCCGTACCGTGCGCGCCGGCGGCGTGCAGCCGCAGCGAAACCCAGCCGTGCTGGCCCAGATACGGTGTCCGAAGAAAGCGAAGGTCTTTCAGGAAAACCGCCTGCATCGCCTTGCCGACCTTCACCGCCACGGTGAGTTCGCCCCGGTACTCTTCGAGCACCGCGAACATCCGCTCCTTCACGCGGAATGTCGGATGTCCGAAGGCCACTGTTTCGTGCGCGTCCGGCAGTTCGGCACAGATCGCCCGCAGGCGGCCAAGCACCTGCGCCGAGGCCGATTCGCGAATCGTCCTGACGGCAAGCCCCATGTTAGCGCCTCGCCGTTCCCGTCTTCGGCGCGGCCGGCGCCGGGGGCTTCGTTGGCAGCCGCTTAACGGGCGCATTGGAACTTGACGGCGCGAAAATCGGAAGGGTCACGATGTTGCTCGTAAACAAGTTCTGCGCGATACGCAGATCGCTTTGCAGGTTCGTCGTCAGGCTCGTTCCAAGCTGCAGCGTGACCTGATAAACGCCGATCGAGCCGGGCTGGAACCCGGTGAACAGGACGTTCGCCGTGCTTGTTCCGTTGATCAAGGCATCCACCGATTGCAAGACGTTATTCGCGGGTCCCGCATAAGGAACCCCGTCCGGATTTTCCCACGTTCCATCGGCCGCCGTCGTGACGCCGAGACCCGTGCCGTAAATATTGATGAGTTCGCCCGGCACGGCGGGATTCGCGGTTGTCACCAGCGCCCCGGCGGTGCTGGCGCAGCACAGCGTTCCCTGCCCCAGCACGGTCAGGAGCAAAGTCGCCGTGCTGGGGGTCGTCGTGGTGACCGTCGTCGACTCGGGCCCCGCCCCGGGCTGCTTCGCGGTCAGGATGATGCGGTTGAAGGCGCCGGCCGCTTGCGCGGTGACGACCTCATTGGGATTCGCATTGATCAGGTTGATCAGAGCCGCCTCGACCGTCGTCAACGTGTCGGTCGCCAGGACCGTGTAAGTGTATGGGTTCGAGCCGATCGTGATCGTGCCCGTGTCGCCCGCGGTGACGGTGCCGTCGACCGACACCACGTTGTTCGCATAGCTGCTGGCATGCACCGCGATGGCCTGCCGCGGCTCCTGCCCGGGATTGGCGAAGATGCCCGGGTTGCCCGGAACGATCGGCACGCCCACGGCCGCGGTCCACACCACCGTGCCGTCCTGGCGGACCGCGCGCACCCATGTCGTAACGCTTGTCGCGTCGGCGACGCGGGCCAGCATCTGCGCGTTGATTTGCGTGGGCGAGACGTATTGCAGCGGCGCCCGCGTGCCGTCGATGTAAAGCTCGACGCCGGCGAGCTCGAACGGCAGCGGCTGGCCGGGCGGCGCGGGGGGCGGGGGCGGGGGGGTGCGGGTGGCGTTGCCCGACCCGGTGTTGTGGGTGGGGGGGGGGGGGGGGGGGGGGGGGGGGGGGCCGGGGGGGTTGGCGCCGCCCGCCGTGGCCGTGATAAACGAGGTGGACGAAGCCGTGGCGGTGTAGGTGACGTTGTTGCCGTTCACGCCCGGCGCCTTGGCCACCAGGATGATCTCGTCTATCGCCGTCTGGGCGAGAGCGAACACGTTCGGGTCGCCGGCCCCGCTGTTCGAGGTATTGATCTGCGCGGTCATTTTAGTCACAATCGTGGCGAGCGTGTCGGCCTTAACGACGGTGTAGGTGTACGACGTGCTGTTGACCTGAATCGTCACCGTGTCGCCTGCGTTGATCGTTCCCCCGAACGTCACCGTTCCCAGCGCGAACACTTCGCGGCTGGCTGCGTTGGTGATGCCGGTATTCGGGATCAGGTTCTGGCCGGGCGTGAACACGGTCACACGGCGGTTGAATGCGTCGCTCACGTAGAGATTCGTTCCGTCCCAGGCCAGCGACTGCGGCGCGGTCACCTGGTTCGTATCGGCCTCGCCGCCCTGTGACGGATCGGCTTCGGTCCCGTTGATGTTGCTGTACTCGTCGAGCTGGCCCAGCACTTCGTTGGCCCTCGCCCCATTCTGTACGGGGATCGAATCGAACACCAACACGCGGTCGTTGCCGCCGTCGGCGATGAACAGCCGTCCGCCGGCCGCCAGCGCGTAGCGCGGGAAGCTCAGCGTGGCGCCGCACATGGCCGGATACGTGGTCGTGCCGCTGGATGTCGTCGACGGGCAGATGCTCGTGGCCGAGTTGTTGCTCGCGTTGCTCTTGAAGTCGGGCTGGCCGACCTCAAGGTCGGCCGGCTGGCCGTTCTGCGTGGGAATCGAATTCCAGATCAGCACGCGATTGTTGGCAATGTCGGTGACGTACAGGCGGATCCCGTCGGAGGTCACCGAAATCGGATTGAACAGATGGCTCGCATCGGTGGGCGGATTGTCATCGTACGAAGTAAAGTTCGCCTCGCCCAGCACCACGTCGGCGGGTTGGTTGTTCTGCGTCGGAATCGAATTCCAGATCAGCACCCGGTTGCCGAGCGTGTCGGCGACGAAGAGCCGTTTGCCCTGAATCCATACGCCTTGAGGTCCGCGTAAAGAACTCGCCGTCTGCGCAATCGGCGCCACCGAAGTGAAATCCTTCTGCCCGAGCACAAGATTCGCGTTGACGCCGTTAATAGTGGGAATCGGGTTATAGATCAACACCCGGTTGTTATCCGTGTCGGCGACCACGAGGATGTTGCCGTCACTCGCCACGGCGGAGGCGTTCTGCATTCCGCTTTGCGTGAGCGCGGGATTGACCGAGATAAAATCCGGCTGGCCGACGACCACACTCGCCGTGCCGCCGCAAACCGCGCAGCGCGTGTATTGATTGGTGAGCTCCGCGCCGGGGGCAGGAACCGGCAAATTCTGGGCCGGAAAAATCAGCACGCGGTTCTGCAGCGGCTGCGCCTGCAAGTGGTTCGAGTCGGCGACGAAGAGCATGTTGTTTGCCCAGGCCAGTCCGCTCGCCGCGCCCAGCAGGCTCGCCGACGGGTTCACCGTGGGCGGATTGCCGGCCGAGTTCTGCGCCGTAAAATTCTGCTGGCCAATGACGGCGCGCGCCCCCATGCCGGTCACGAACTGGTTCTGAGCGGCGGCCCCGAGCGACAGGATAAAAAGAACTGCGAGACACTTCATGGTGAGTGGATCGGACGAATTTTCCAGTATAGCGTATGCCTCTCGGACGACGCATAACTATTTACGGTTTCATCAACCGTGCGAACGATTTATCGGCCTTCGGAAGTGTGAAGCGCAAGCCACGGTGTGAAGCTCGCGCCATGCCGCCGGACACGCCGCGGCGCGATGCTACAATGAGGCGTTTTGTTGGAAGCGACCAGGGATGCGAGGCCCGAGCACCTCGCTCGCACCGGCGAATGGTTTCTTCGGTCGGGCATCCAGGAAGCCTCGGGTGGCGTGGCTCGCTACTACCGTTCGGACCTTGGCCGCAACGCCCGCGTCTCGCTCGAAATCACCGGCTACGCGGCCAGCGCGCTGTTGTTTCTCCATCGCCGCACGGGCGAAGCCGAGTACCTTGAGCGCGCGCTCTCGACCGCGCGTTTCCTCGCCGCTCGCGGTCCGCTGTTCCCCTTCGAACATCCACGGCCTGGCGAGACGCCCTGCGAGCACGCCTACTTCTTCGACAGCGGCATTGTCTTGCGCGCCCTGCTCTCCGTCTGGCGCCAGACGCGCGACCGCGCCTGGCTCGACACGGCCGCAGAGGCGGGACACACGATGATTGGCGCCTTCATCTCTGGCGAGACCCTGCATCCCATCGTCGCGCTCGATACGCGCCGCCCCGCCCCGCCCGAGCCGCGCTGGGCCGCCCGGCCCGGATGCTATCAGTTGAAGGCGGCCTCCGCCTGGCTTCTGCTTCACCAGGAGACGGGAGAAGCGGCGTTCCTCGACGGCTGGGAGGACGCGCTCGACGTCTGCCTCCGCTCCAGCGAACTCTTCCTTCCCGGCGACTCCGAACCGCGCCGCGTGATGGATCGCCTCCATGCCTACTGTTATTTCCTCGAGGGTTTGCTCCACGCCGCGGACCGCGAGCCCTGCGCGCGCGCCATCGTCGAGGGCATGGCGCGCGTGACGCATTACCTGCGCCAGATCGAGGATCTCTTCGTGCGCTCCGACGTCTACGCGCAACTGCTGCGCCTGCGTCTCTGGGCCGCCAGCCTTGGCTTGATGGCCGTGCCCGAGACGCTCGCCTCGACGGAAGCCGCGGCCGCCGCCTCGTTCCAGCTTGACGCGGACGAGCCGCCGCGCAACGGCGGCTTCTGCTTCGGCCTCGAGAATGACGCGCCCATGCCATTCGTCAACCCCGTGTCGTCGGCGTTCTGCGCCCAGGCGCTCGATCTCTGGGACCATCGCGGCCTGACCGCCGGGCCGCTCGATCCACGCGACCTGATCTGATCCTCAGCCGGCCGGCTTGCGGGCGAAAATCGCGTAGTCGAGGCCGCCGAAGAAGCGCCGGCGAAGCTCTTCCGGCAGCGCGCTTAGCTCGGGAAACGCCTCGGAAGCCGGCGCCAGGTACTCGGTCTCGATTCCGGCGAAGCCCGCTTCTTCGAGAAAGAACGCGACGAGCGCCGCCGGAAGGGGATGGCGGTGCGTCGGGTCGAGATAGAAGTGCGTCGCGAAAATCGCCAGGCACTCGGGGTTCGGCGTTTCGATCGCGAACAGCCCGCCGCGCCGCAGCTTCGCGAACGCGAGGCGCGCCAGATGCGGCAAACAATTCCGCCGGATATGTTCGACGACCTGGATGCACGCGATGCCGTCGAGCGAGTTGTCTTCGAGCGATTCGAGATGTTCGAACAGATCGCCCCCGGCCACGTCGAGCGACTTCGCCCGGCAGATCGCCGCGAGCTCGGCGCTTAGCTCGACGCCGCGGGCGCCGATGCCGGCCTCGCGCAGCGTCTCGAGCAGCTCGCCGCGGCCGCAGCCGAGGTCGAGCACCGTCGAGCGCCCGGCAAAGCGCCGCGCATAGATTGACTGACGGCCGCGGATGTCGTCTTCCGAGCCGCGAAAACGATCCGAGAAGCGCAGCCAGTCCACCCCTTCCCAGGCCGGCGCGGGCGGGTTGAGCGCGGCCGGAGGGGCCGGGGTTTGCGCCGCCATCGCTCGTTGGCGGACCACACGCAGCTCGCCGTGAATCAGCGCCTCCGCATGTTCGCGCAGCCTCCGCACGCTCTCCTCGTACTGGTCGCGGAACTCCAGCGCGGCGCGATTCATGGCGCCCGAAAAATCGCCGTGCTGCGCCTTGACCAGATCCCGCATCGCGGCCTCGAACCCCGCGACGCGGCTCTCGAACGTCCGGGCAAGCTGCGCCGCACGATGCTCGAAGCCGTGCTGCAATTCGGCCAGGTTGCGCAAGTACTGAATCTCCTGCGCGGCGATTTTTTCCTCCGTGGCGCGGAACCGGGCCGTCCACGTCTCGGCCGCCGGATCCACCGCCGCGCCGAGCGCCGCGATCGCACGATTCACTTCGGTCAATGCCTCGAGCGCCGCCTGCACGCAGCCGAGCGCCGCGCGATTGAACTCCACCTGTTCGCGCACGTGCCAGTCGAGCGTGCGCGCCACCATCCGCTTCGCCCATTGCACGGCCGCGTTGAACGGGCCGCCGCGCCTCGGATTCACCGTGCCGATGGAGGCGACCTTGCCCTCGGCCGCATCGCGGGCCTCGACCAGCGGCATCAGATCGGCGGGCGCCGCGCCGGCTGCGCCACCTCCCAAGTGGGTGCGCCGCACGCGATCGCGAATCTCCTCGACGATCCGCGCGAGCTCTTCAGTTCTCGTATCCACGCTTGCGGTCCCAACTTGCCGTGATCTTCGTATAGAGGCCGCCGCGCGGCGCGAACTCGCCCGTCACCACCGCCGCCCACGGCCGGCACGCACGCACCACGTCACGCAGCATGCGGTTCACCGCGTTCTCCTGAAAAATGCCGAGGTTGCGATAAGCGAGCATGTACATCTTCAGCGACTTCAGCTCGACGCAGCTCTTGTCCGGCGTGTAGCGCAGCGTCAGCTCGCCGTGATCGGGCAGGCCCGTCTTCGGACAGACGGAGCTGAACTCGGGCATCGCGATCTCGATCTCGTAGCGGCCGCGGAACTGGTTCGGCCACGTCTCGATCTCCGGGAGCGGCGAGGCGACGCCCGAGGCCGCGTGTTCGTCGGTATATTGCTTTTTCATTTCGGCGCCGGCGTGAGCGCGCGGGCAAGCAGATCCAGAAACAATCCGACGTCGGTCACCACGCCCACCGCCTGGCCGGTGCCGCGGTCGCTCACCTTCGTCGCCACCGCCGGATTGATATCCACGCAGACGATCTTGACCCAGCTTGGCAGCATGTTGCCGGTGGCGATCGAATGCAGCATCGAGCCGAGGCAAAGCACCAGGCCCGCGCCGCGCAACTGTTCCGCGTAAGCGTCCTGCGCTTCGTTCATGTCGGTGAGGGTGTCGGGAAGCGGGCCGTCGTCGCGCAGGCTGCCCGCGAGCACGTACGGCACGCCGGCGCGCACGCATTCGTACAGGATGCCGGAGGCGAGCTTGCCGCTCTCCACCGCGGCGCGCAAGCTGCCGGCGCGATAGATCGCGTTGATCGCGCGCATATGGTTGCGATGGCCGTGCTCCTCCTGCCTTCCGTCGCTTAGCCGCACGCCGAGCGAGGTGCCGAGCAGCGCCGCCTCGACATCGTGAACGCCGAGCGCGTTGCCGCAGAGCAGCGCGTCGACGAGGCCCGCGCGAATGAGCGACGCCAGCGGCGCCGCGCCGCCCGTATGCACCACCACCGGCCCGGCCACCACGATCACCCTCCGACCGTCGGCCCGCGTCTGCGTAATCAGCGCCGCCGTCTGCCGCACCGCCGTCTCCACTTGCCGCTCCGACGAGATGCCGTTGCTCATGAAGGCGAAAGAGAGCCGGTCCCGCTCCTTCGATTCCGGCACAACACGGATGCCGCGCGTGCCCGTCACCACGTTGTCCCCCGCGCGCACGTCGCGCAACCGGCGGCAGTACGCCGCGCCGCCTTCGACGACGATGAGCGCGTCCATGCGCTGGTTCCGCACCTCGATCCATTCGTTACGGTGCCGGACCAGCGTGCGATGATTCGTCGTCGAGTAGAAGTCCTCGGGCGCGCAGCGGTCCCGCTCGACCGTCTGAAGCGGCGCGTCGCCGGCCTCGGCGGGCGCGCAGCCAAGGCCGAGCAACTGCGCCAGGAGCTGGCTCATCAGCTCCGGCCCCGGCGTCTCGACCTTCAGCCGCAAGTACGACGGTTCGCTGTTGGTGCGGCCGATGCGGAACTGCTCGACCTCGAAGCGGCCCTGGAACTCGACGACGGTGTCGAAGATCTGTTCGAGAATGTGCGAATCGACGATATGGCCCTGGGCCTCGACGACTTCGTGAGTTGTCATGCGGTCTGTCTTTCTAGAATAACTCCCGCTCCCCGCCGGAGCTTCGGGCGGGACGGGGCCGTGCGCCTCAGGCCTGCGTAAGAAAAATCGGCAGTCCGGTCTTGTTCGCGTAATTCGGCCGGTAGCGCACCGTGTTGTACATGGTCGCCACGTCGACCTTACGGGGACCGAGCGCCGGGTCGGGAATCGGCGCCATCTGATACTTGCCGCTCACCAGCGCCGCCATCAGCCCGCTCTTGCCGTCGAGCACGCAGTCGAGCGCCATGGTGCCGAACGTCGATGCCACCAGCTTGTCGACAAAGTCCGGCGCGCCGCTGCGCAGATCGTAGGTGAGGTCGCTCACCACCGTCTCCTCCTTCGTCCGCTGCTGAATTTCGTCGCTCAGCGCCTCGGCGATGTTGTACTTCTTGCGGTGGCCGAAGGCGTCCGGCTCGCCGTACTCGCGCGCCGCGTAGCCTTCCCATTGCGCGCCCTCGCTGAGCACCAGCAGCGAGTAGTTGCTCGGGTTCTTCCGTTTGTCGGTGACCAGGACCTCGATGAGTTTTTCGAGGTCGACCTTGAACTCGGGAATGCAGCAGCGGATGTTAGTCACATAAGCCGTATAGAGCGCCGTGTAACCCGCGTCGCGGCCGAACACGCGGAACAGCCCTATGCGCTCGTGCGAGCCGACGGTGGTGCGCTGCCGCGTGATCGCGTCGGTGGCGCGCGTGATCGCCGTCGAAAAGCCGATGCAGTACTCGGTGTTGCGCACGTCGTTGTCCATCGTCTTCGGCACCGCGACCACCGGCACGCCGAGCTTGTCGAGCCGCGCGGCGTAACTGAGCGTGTCGTCGCCGCCGATGGCGATCAGGTAATCGATGCCCAGCCGCTCGATGTTGCGCAGCACCTGCGAACTCATGTCCATCGTGACGGTGACGACGCCGTTTTTCACCGATTCCGTTTTCGGAAATTCGGCGCCCTGAAGGAAGGCGGGTAGCGACTTCATTTTCGAGGGGTTGGTGCGGCTGCTGTGCAGGAACGTCCCGCCGAAGCGGTCGATCGTGCGCGTGTTGTCGCGATCGAGCGGGTAGATGTAGCGGGCCTTGCTCTCCGCATCGTCCAGATTGACGTGCGTCAGGCCCTCCCATCCGCGGCGGATGCCGACCACCTCGCGCACGTGCTCGGTCGCGCGATAAGTGACTTCCTTGATGACGGAATTGAGGCCGGGCACATCCCCGCCTCCGGTAAGAATGCCAACGCGTTTGCTCATAGAACTGTCTCCCAGGGGTTGGGCGGGACTCCTCATTGTAACGGGCCGGGAAGCGAAACTTCAGCGCGCCGTGACGGACAGGAACATGCGGACAAAAGAGAGCGCGGTGAGAGCGAGACAGATCCCCGCTGCGCCGCGGATGAGGGGCTCTTTCCACATCGCCCGCGCGCGCGGCGTGCCGGCGATCCAGCCAATGACGAAGCCCGACGCAATCCCGCCGAGGTGCGCCGCGTTGTCGGTGGGGAAAAATGGCAGCAGGCCCAGCAGCAGCCCGTAGATGGCCCAGCGGACGTACAACGACTTGGCGGCCGCGCCGAACGCCGATTTGTCGGTGACGCCGAAAGCGATCATCGCGCCGATGAGGCCGAAGATGCCGGCCGACGAGCCGATCGAAATGCCTGCGTACCAGAAGGAACTCGCCAGAAACCCGCACACCGTCGAAACGAAGTAAAACACGATATAGCGGCTCGTTCCATACACCGTCTCCACCTCGGCGCCCAGGTCGAACAGCACCCAGGAGTTCATCAGGATGTGAAAGACGCCGCCGTGAAGAAACCCCGCGGTCACCAGACGCCACCATTCGCCGTTCATGTAGGCGAACGGAAGCTTCGCGCCGAACAACATCAGCGTCGCGTTGTCGGGCGTTCCGGTGCGCATCGAGTAGAGCGTGGTGGCGATGAACAGGGCGGTGTTTATCAGCAGGATCACCACGGTCGTGAAGCGGGCGTGCGGGATGAGGCCACCGAGGATGTCGGCCGTGCCGCGGAGATCCATGGCGCGAGGCCCGACGACGGCCTGGCAGTACGGGCACACGCGGTCGCGCGTGGTGATGAACGCCCGGCAGTTCGGGCACATGCGGCGGGTTTCCATGTGAGCGGCGGCGGCGCGGTCTGAACCGAAGGGAACCGGGTGATTCCGGGAACCCGAATGTCGAAGCTTACGCCCGGCATCCGCGAGTATAGCAAGCGGGCTACTCGCGGCGGGCGCGCGGCATACAATCGTGGATTGAGACGCCAACTTCAGCTCCTCGCGGCGGCGGGCCTCCTGGCGGCGCAGTCGTGCGTGACGCGGGCCGCGGCGCCAACCGAGTATCGTCTGACGCCGGCCGAGACCGAGAAGGCGAAGGCTTTCGCACACGCGGGCTACGCCGTCTACTGCGGCGAAGAAGCGGCGCTGCTGGTTGTCCTGGGTCTTCTGATCCGCGCGCGCGCTGGAGCGAGACTGCGCGCGGCGGCCGAAAAAACCACGCGGCGCCGCTGGGCGCAGGCGTGGATCGTGATTCCCCCGGTACTGTTGGCGGCAGCGGCGGCCGCCCTGCCGTTCGATATTTACGCCGAGACCGTGTCGCGGCGATTTGGCCAGTCCATCGAAAGCTGGGGGGCGTGGTCGGCCGATTGGCTCAAGGCCGAGGCGCTGGTTTTGGTCATTGGCACGCTCGCGGGCTGGGGACTCTATGCCATCATGCGCCGTAGCCCGCGGCGCTGGTGGCTGTGGGCCGGCCTCATCGCGCTACCGCTCGAAGCGGCCGCCGCTCTCGTCGAACCGCTGGTGATCGAGCCGATGTTTTACCACTTCGAGCCGCTGGGCCGCCGCCATCCGGAACTCGTTCGCTCGATCGAGCTGGTCCTCGAGCGAGCCGGCATTTCGATTCCGCCCGCCCGGCTCTTTGAAATGCAGGCGAGCGAGAAGACCAACTCGCTCAACGCCTATGTCTCGGGATTCGGGCCCTCCAAGCGCGTCGTGCTCTATGACACGATCATCGCGAAGGAAAGTGGGCCGCCGCTTCTCACTACCGTGGGCCACGAGCTCGGCCACTACGCGCTGCATCACATCCGCGACGGATTACTGGCCGGCTTCGCGCTCACGTTTCTTGCCCTTTGGGCATCGGCCGCCGCGCTCCGCGGGCTCGCACCCGGTCTGCCGGCGGGCGACTGGGCGAGCGTCCCGAAACTGCTGCTGGTTCTCTCCCTCGCCGCGCTGCTCGTCACCCCGGCCTTGAACGCTTACAGCCGCAACCAGGAGCACCAGGCCGATGTCTATTCCATCGAGGTAACCCACGGTGTGCTCGACGACCCCCAAGGCGCCGCCGCCACTGCGTTTCAGATCGAGGGCGAAAGCTCCTTCGCCGATCCGAGCCCGCCCCCGTTCGCCGTCTTCTGGCTCTACAGCCACCCGCCCATCGCCGAACGGCTTCGCTTCTCGCTCGGCTACAACCCCTGGCGGGCCGGCGCGCGCCCCCGTTACGTGGAACCGTGAGCGCGCGTGGGCGCCGCGGGTGCGGCAGGCGCGCGGATCGTGTGTGCTAGCCTGCGAGGAAAGGCCGTCTTTGTCTTGAATAAGCAGTTTGTCGTCTTCTTCGCCGTAGGCATCCTGGTGATCGGGGCTCTGCTCTTCTTCAGCTTCGCAAGCACCAAGAAGAACCACCTCGTGCTGAACGGGCGAATTCTCAAGGTGCGGACCGGCGTGATCGACGAGCACACCTGCGCGGCGGTCATCGATTTCCGCGTCGAGAATCCCAGCGATGTGCTCTTCGTCGTGCGCGAGGTGACGTCCACCCTCACCGAGGCCAACGGCAGCTCGGACGATGGCATGGTCATCTCCAAAATGGATTTCGCGCAGCTCCTCGCCTACAACAAGTTTCTTGGCAAGGAGTATAACGAGGGCCTCGCGATACGCGACCGCATCGCGCCGCATTCGACCGTCGACCGCATGGTGGCGGTCGAATTCCCGCAGCCGCAATCGGTGGTGGAAAAAGCGAAGGTGTTGAAGTTGCGCGTCCAGGACATGGACGGTCCCGAGTGGGAGACCGAATACCGGTTCTAGTTGTAGCCCCTTCGGGCGTGGGCCGGGAACCGCCCGTCCAGCGGCTTAACGCGCGGGAGCGCGGCGGTCCCCAAATTCGTCCTGCACGACTCGGCGAGGGCGCCCACAGCCCCCACCCGCGCGTGCCCCGGACGGAGCCCGCGTTGTAACGCCCTTGTCTTCCCCGGTCGCGGCGAAGAAAACGGATTGAAAAAAATGCCGATGCTACATTACGGAGGAATTCGTCGATGCCGCAGCCGCCAGCCATTTCATGGCCCGAAGGTAAGAGCTTTGCGTTCACGATCTTCGACGACCCCGATTCGCAGCCGCTCGAAGTGATCCGCCGGGTGTATTCCTTTCTTGAAGATCTGGGGTTCCGCACGACCAAGGCGGTCTGGCCGCTCGGCGATTTCGCGGAGCCCAATTCGCCCGGTGAGACCTGCGCCAACCCGGAGTTTTTGCGGCACGTGCTGACCTTACAAGACCAGGGGTTCGAGATCGGCTTCCACAACGCCACGCGGCATTCGGTCGCGCGCGATGGGACCCTCCGCGGTCTGGATTTGTTCCGCGAATATTTTGGACAAGATCCTGGCCTCCATTGCGAACCACTACAACGCGGAGGCGATTTATTGGGGACCGAGCCGCGTCACTGGCGCGCGTCGCGCACTTTATGAACTCGCGGTGCTCGGGAAAACGTCTGGGAAGCATTTCGGAGAGGTCGAAGGGCACGCCGCGTTTGGGGGCGACATCTGCCGCGCGCGGATTCGCTATTGCCGCAATTTCGTGTTTCGCGACGTCGATACGCTCCGGGCGTGTCCGTGGATGCCGTACTCGGACCCGGTCCGTCCCTACGTCAACGAATAGTTTGCGTCGTCGGAAGGCGCGAATCGTCGCAGCTTCGTCGAATGCCTAAGGGAATCGAGTCAGGACCGGCTCGAAAAGCAAGGCGGCGCCTGTATCATGTACACGCACTTCGGCCACGGCTACGTAAATGACGGGTGCTGGACGCCCGGTTCCGGGCGCTGATGGCTCGGCTGAGCCGGAAAAACGGCTGGTTCGTGCCCGTGGCGACCCTGCTCGACTACGGGAAGGAGCAGCGGGCTCAGTGACATTGTCCGCGGCGCAACGGCGCCGTCTCGAGACAACGTGGCTGATCGAAAAGTTGTTCCACGGGACATCTTAAAAAGGGGCACGCCGCACTCGATGCCGCTCAACATCCAGCTAATTTCCGAAGCCGATCTGGAGGCGGCGCGAGCGTTCAATGCGCGTATGCGCGCCGCGAATGCTCCCACGGACCTTCTCCTGCCCGAGAACGTCCCGCCGCGAAACGAACGGGACGATGCGGCGCGCCGTTCCCGGCACTACGTAATCCGCGATGGGGAGTTCGTACGCGGCGGATTTCTGCGCGTGGACCAACCCGGCTGGCTGAACGCCGCCGAGTGCCACACCGTGAACTATCAAAGCCCGCTTTCGGAGGGAATCGCCGACAGGCGGTTTATCATGGTGGCGCCGCTCATGTTGCGGTTCATGGAGAAGCACGGCGACGGCCAGTTCATGCTCGGCATGGGGGGCGAGGACAAGCCTCTTGCGAAGTTCTTGCGGTCCGCGGGATGGCTCGTGCGCCCGGCGCCGTTTTTGTTCCGGGTGCATCGCGCGGGCCGGTTTCTTCGCGAACTGCCCGTCCGGCACCGTTCCCGCACGCGCTCGTTCGCAGCGCAAGCGGCGCGCTGGAGTGGGCTCGGGCCGCTCGGCGCCACTCTCGCGCAGTGGCGCGCGCTGGGGGCGGCCGAAAAGCGGAACGGATTCACGATCGAGAGGGTGACCGAGTGGGGCGAATGGGCGGACGAGATATGGGCGCGGTTCCGCGAAGACTGTTCGTTCGCCGTTTGCCGCGACCGGCGCTCGCTCCGCGAGATGTATGACCTCGAAGGCGATCCGCGGCTCATCGTCATGTTGGTCCGCCTGCGAGGTCAATCCGTGGGCTGGACGGCGAGCTACATAACGGCGATGAAAGACAACGCGTACTTCGGAAACATGCAAGTCGCCACGATTCTGGACTCCGTGGCGCTTCGGCACGCAATGCGCGCGGCGGCGGCTCTTACGGATCGCGAGTTAGGCGCTCAGGCCGCCGACCTCACAATCACGAATCAGACGCACGCATCGTGGGTGCGGGCGTTCCGCGAGAGCGGTTTTCTCGCTGGGCCTTCCAAGCTACATCGTGGCTGTGTCTAGAAGAGTTGTAACCGCGCTCGCGGCGGCGCCGGACGGCAAGGAACGCATGCACGTAAACCGCGGCGACGGGGATGGGCGCATCCATCTGTAATAGCCGGCTGTGGTGGCCGGCAAGCCCGCAGAGCCGCCGCCCGTCCGTTTTCGCAAGATCGTAAGATTCCTGGAACACTTCCTTCAACGAGGTTTCACGGTTCGTCCGTAACGTGGTGAGTGACGCTCGCGGTGGAGCGGCGGCGCGATGGTTGCCGGCTGGCTTGACGAACACTCCAGCCGGACCGTATGTGAAGCAGCGCATGATGGTCCGGGCTCGGTACGACGCCGCACCCGCTTCGATCTTGTGGAGCACGAGCCTCTCGTCTGAACTTGAACGTAAGCGCGGCGCCGCCGAAGTGCGCCGCCGCTCCCTGCCCAGGTGACGCGACGCGTTAAAAGCGGCGGGAGGCCGCGGCGGAAACCGGGCAAATTGGGGGGCTTTGCCCGGATTCCGCTGTGGTACACTCGCAGGTTTGACGTTAGCCCCTGTCGACTACTTCATCCTCGTCCTGTACTTCGCCTTCGTCCTGGGCATCGGCTGGCTGGTCAAGCGCCGCATCGCCACGAGCGCGGATTTTCTGACCTCGAACCGGTCCGTTCCGGTCTGGATTACTTCGCTCGCCTTCATCGCCGCCAACCTCGGGGCGCAGGAAGTAATCGGCATGTGCGCCTCGGGCGCGAAGTACGGCATCATGACCGTTCACTTCTATTGGTTGGGCGCGGTGCCGGCGATGCTGTTCACCGGCGTCTTCCTGATGCGGTTTTACTATGGCAGCCGGGCCCGCAGCGTGCCCGAGTATCTCAAACTGCGGTTCGACGAAAAAACGCGCGGCCTGAACGCCATTACCTTCGCCGTGATGACGGTGTTTTCCTCGGGCATCTCGATGTACGCGCTCGGGCTGCTGTTCCAGCTCGTGCTCGGCTGGAGCTTCACCGCGAGCGTGCTGTTGTCGGCGGTCATCGTCCTCGTCTATACCTTCCTGGGCGGCCTCACCAGCGCGATCTATAACGAGGTGCTCCAGTTTTTCCTGATCGTCCTCGGCTTCGCCCCTTTGTCGATTCTGGCGACCGCGAAGGCCGGCGGCTGGCCAGGTATCGTTTCGCGGCTTCCCGCCGTAATGACCCACTCCTGGAGATACGCCTCCAGCAGTTCCTCCAATCCGATGGGCGTCGAACCCTTCGGCCTCGTGGCCGGGCTCGGCTTCGTATTATCGTTCGGCTATTGGTGTACGAACTTCCTTGTCGTGCAGCGCGCCATGGCGGCCAATTCCATGTCGGCGGCCCGGCGAACGCCGCTTATCGCCGCGTTCCCGAAGATGGCCATGCCGTTTATCGTCGTGTTGCCCGGCTTGGCCGCGCTCGCCCTGACGCATATGGCGTCCGGTTACTCGATCCCGCTCAAGGATACCGGCGGCCCGGATTATGACCAGGCCCTCACGACGCTGATGGCCCAGTTCTATCCTTCGGGGCTGCTGGGCGTCGGGCTTACCGCGTTGATGGCTTCCTTTATGTCCGGCATGGCTGGCAACGTCACGGCCTTCAACACCATCTTCACGTTCGATATCTATCAAAGCTACTTGTACCGCAACGCTCCGGACCGGCATTATCTATGGGTAGGCCGCTGGACCACCATCGCCGGAGTCGGTCTCTCGATAGGCGCCGCTTACCTGGCCCGCCACTTCAATAACATCATGGACTTCCTCCAACTCGTCTTCGGCTTCGCGAACGCTCCGCTGTTTGCGACCATCGTCCTGGGGATGTTCTGGAAGCGCGCCACCGGACATGGCGCCTTCACCGGGCTGCTTGCCGGAACCATGGCTGCCGCCGCCACGCACGGACTTACGGTCGCCGAGGACAAGGGCGGCTGGATCGCCGTCCTATACCAATTTCCCTCGACAATGGCCCAGAACTTCTGGATCGCCATCTTCGCCTGGTCGGTGTGCATGGTCGTCACTATCGGCGTGAGCTTCCTCAGCCGGCCTAAGCCCGAGGCGGATTTGGAGAACCTCGTCTATGGACTGACGTTGATTCCCGTGGAGTCCGGCGTCCCCTGGTATAAACGGCCCGCCGTGCTGGCGTTGGTCGTCGTCGGCGTGCTGATTGCTCTGAACCTGGCTTTCTGGTAGAACCCATGGACGACCTCCGCGTTCCGATCGGCTTCTTCTTCTCGCTGCTGGGCCTCATCCTGCTTGGCGTGGCCATCTTCGATCCGGCCGCCCACGCGCGCCTCGCTTCGTCGAACGTCAATCTCTATACCGGGCTGGCCATGCTCGCCTTTGGCGGCGTCATGCTGGCGCTGGCAAAGCGGGCCCGTTGAATTCCTTCGCTCCCGGCCGCGTCAACCTGATCGGTGAGCACACCGACTACAACCTGGGGTTTGTCCTCCCGATCGCGATCGACCTCGGCTGCCAGGCCGAGTCCCGGCCAGTCGCCGACGACCGGCTGCAAGTTTACTCCCGGAACCGGAATGAGAGCCGCGCCTGGCGGATCGCCGCGCTGCCGGATCTTCAGCCCGCGGGCGACTGGACGGACTATGTGGCGGGCGTCGCGCGGCTGATCCCCGGTCTCCGGCCCGCGCATCTCACGGTAGAGAGCAACGTGCCCGCCGGCGCCGGACTGAGTTCGTCGGCGGCCCTCGAGGTGTCCACCGCCTTGGCGCTCGGCGCTCGCGAGCGCGGCATTGAGCTGGCCCGGCTTTGCCGCCGGGCGGAGAACGAATTCGCCGGCGTTCCCTGCGGCATCATGGACCAGTATGCCTCGGTTGCCGGCGTCGAAGGCGCCGCCATCCTCATCGACTGCCGCTCGCTCGAGAGCCGTCCGGTGAAGCTTCCCGCCGGAATCTCGATCCTGGCCGTGAATTCGATGGTTAAGCACGAACTCGGCGCCTCGGCTTATCGCGACCGCGTGCGAGAATGCGCCGAGGCGGCCCACGAGTTGGGCATCTCGAGCTTGCGCGAGGCCAACGAGGAGATGACGCGGCGCATCGCCGACCCCTCGATTCGCCGCCGGGCGCGCCACGTCGCGACCGAGAATCGGCGCGTGCTCGATTTCGTTAAGGCATGCGATTACAATGACTTAGAAACGCTGGGGCAGCTTTTTTTCGAGTCCCACGCGAGCATGCGTGACGACTACGAGATCAGTTGCCCGGAGATCGATTTCCTGGTCGAAAGCGCCCGGCGAATCCCCGGCGTCATCGGCGCCCGGATGACCGGCGGCGGCTTCGGAGGATGCACTGTCAACCTGGTCCGCTCCGGTTTCGAGGCTGCGTTTCGCGAATCGCTTGGCGATTCTTACCGCCGCGCGTTCGATATCTCCTGTGAAATTTATCCGATGCGTCCATCGACAGGCGCCCGCCTGATCGAAGGAAAAAATATTTAGAGGATTTCCAGGGCGCGTCTACTATTTAGCAAGCGTAAGGTAAAGTCCTCCTCCGAGGCACTTAAGCGGGCGGAACTAGCCACCGCCCGCTTCTCTCTTTTCCGGTCCCTTTACGAGCTCGCCGGCGATTTCTCCGGATAATGCACTCCGCCTATCGCGAGTTTTGTCACGTTTCTAACTAAACGTGAAACTTAAGCGACTGAAGTCGTCCTATCTTTTGAGAACCGCTCGACGAGCCCGTAAAGCTCCTCCGGCCGATATGGCTTACTCAGATAGGCGTCAAAACCGGCTTCGAGACACCGCCGGCGGTCGTGATCCATGGCGTGAGCCGTCACGGCGATGATCGGCAGGTGTTGGCCGGAGCCGGCTTCCTGGCTGCGGATCTGAAGCATCGCCTCGGAGCCCGAAAGCTCCGGCATCTGCTCATCCATCAGCACAAGGTCGAAACAAGCCGCCGCGAGCGCCGCCAGCGCCTGCCGTCCATCGGCCGCGACCTGGACACGATAGCCCCTTCTTTCCAATAACTTAACAGCGAGCCGCTGGTTCACCGGATTGTCCTCGGCGAGCAGGATGCGCGCTCCGGCGGGCTCTTGGGCGTGCGAGCGATCCATGCATTGAGGGGGCACGGACGGGGTGAAATCCTCAGCCCGCTCCACAATGGAAGTGAAGTGAAACTCGCTGCCTACTCCGGGCTCGCTCTCGAGCCAAACGCGCCCGCCCATCATCGCGGTCAGGTGCCGGCAGATGGTTAATCCGAGCCCGGTTCCACCCCATTTTCTCGAAATGGAACTATCTCCCTGAGCAAACGCTTCGAATATCGCGGCCTGTTGCTCGCGCGGGATGCCGATTCCGGTGTCTCGCACGCGGCCGTGAAGGACAATGGCGGGGCCGACCGCCGATTCCTGATCGAGCAGCACCGTGACTTCGCCCGCCGAGGTGAACTTTACGGCGTTCCCGATAAGGTTCAGAAGGACCTGCCGCAACCGCCCTGGATCGCCCAGGACCAGGTCGGTCAGCGTGGGCTCGACGCGCCAATTCAGCCGCAGACCCTTGGCCTCGGCGCTTCCCCGCAACGTCCGCACCGCGTCCTCCACCGTCTGGCGGATCGCGAACCCGGTCCGCTCGATCGACAGCTTGCCCGCTTCGATCTTCGAGATATCCAGGATGTCGTTGAGCACCCGCATCAGCGACTCGGCCGAGGCGCGCACGGTTTCCAGGTAGTCGCGTTGCTCTGAGGTAAGCTCCGTGTTGAGCGCCAGGCCGGTCATGCCGAGCACGCCGTTCAGCGGGGTGCGGATCTCGTGGCTCATGTTCGCGAGGAAGCGGCTCTTGGCCCGATTGGCTTCTTCGGCGGCCCGCCGCGCCTGTTCCACTTCGGCCGTGCGCTCGCGCTCGCGCGCCGCCTCGACCACCGTCCGCCAGTAGTCCTCGCTAAGCACCCGGCCCTGGAGCAAGAGAAACAGGATCATCAGCGCGCAGGCCACCGCATACCAGTTCATCCGCCCGCCGGTCCACAGAGCCATGCCAAACGAAGGCCCGAGCAGCGCGAGCACGTGCAGCCGCGCCAGCGCGAAGCTCGATCGGAACACCAGCATCGAAGCGGCCGACACGCCCACCGCCCACATCAGCGCCACCGCATGCGCCCAACTCTCGAACCCGTAAACGCGCAACGCCGCGGCAAAAAGCACGCCGGCCGCGACGGGAGCGACAGACTGTGACGCGACGAACGGCGCCAGCCAGAAGTTCCGCGCCCGCCGGTACAGACTCTTCCTGAATCGCGCCATCCCGAGGCGCGCGACGAGCGAGGCGATGATGAGATCGCAGAGCGCCCGGAAGACGGGATGCGCCGGCGAGAAGCAGTCCGTGCTCGCGGCAAGCGTTGTCAGCAGGAGGGCGTAGGCGTAGAAGCCGTGGCGCGTCGCGTCGGAAACCTCGCGCCAGGATTGCTCCTCCAGCTCGAGCGCGCGCTCCGCGGGGAGGGCGTCAAGCGTACACGGCGGCGGGAAAAAGCGGATCTTGGCTCGCGTCGGCAAGGATCAAACCCTCCTCGTCGAACCTATCGGCCAAATACGCCCGCTTCATGAGCGCCAGGCGGGCGCTCCGTCTTACTCCCGGCAGATCCCTCGCGTACTCTTGCGAACGAATTCCACCAGATGCCGCGTAGGTTCGCATCCGCCGTCCGCTTCGATCCGGCGCAGCGCCTCGTCGAGCTTCAGTCCCGAGCGGTACAGGGTGCGGTACGCCCGCTTGAGCGCCGAGACCTCCGTGGCCGTGAAGCCGGCCCGGCGCAGCCCCACCAGGTTGAGCCCCGCCGCGGCGATATCGAAGCCGGAAAAAAGAAAGTACGGCGGCGCATCGCTGTTGACGCGCGTGTTGCCGCCGATCATCGCCAGGCGCCCGATGCGCGAGTACTGATGGATCACCACGCCGCCGCTGATGAAGGCGCGATCCTCGATCTCGACGTAACCGGCCACCAGCGCGCAGCTCGCGATCACGCAATCGCTGCCAACCTTCGCGTTGTGGGCGATATGGCCGGAGGTCATGATGTAGTTGTCGTCGCCGATCTCGGTGACGCTCTCCGGCCGCGTACCGCGCGAAATCGTGTAGTGCTCTCGAATCTTGTTGCGGTGGCCGATGCGCAGGTAGCTGCGCTCGCCGGTAAACCCTTTGTCGAGCGGGTCGGTGCCGAGCACCGTTCCGGCGGAAATCTCGTTTCGCTCGCCGAGCGTGGTCCAGCGTTTGACGTATACGTAGGGCTCGAGCCGGCAGCCGGGACCGATCTCGACATCGCGCTCGATCACGCAGTACTCGCCGATCGCGACGCCCGCCGCAATGCGGGCATCCGGGTCGACGCGCGCCGTGCCCGCCACCTGCGCCGAAGGATCGATGGGCATAAGCTTGTAGGATACCGGGTTCAAACATGAGGCATCGCGCTTGAAGGTATCGGAAATCGCCGCGCTTGTGAGCGCTCCGTTCGCGGGCGAGGATATCGAGATTTCGAGCGTTGCCCCGCTCGATGCCGCGGGCGAGAGCGACCTGGCGTTCGCGGCGACCGCGCGCGCGGCCTCGGGGCCTGCCCGCGCCGGATGCCTGATCGTGCCCCAGGGTTTTACGGCAGTCCCCGGCGCGGTCCGCTCCTGGATTTTCGCGGAGAACCCTCGATCCGCGTTTGCCCGCGCGGCTGCCGTGCTCCACCCGCCCATCCTTCCGCCCGCCGGCGCCCCCCCCCCCGCCGGCGGCGCGCCAGCCGCGGCGCG
>VFSW01000834.1_pt1 | contig 45458 bp, 39 predicted proteins | sample 5358111 | NCBI WGS metagenome assembly VFSW01 (sample SAMN11554181, study PRJNA540505) | mine drainage metagenome | isolation source: sediment from site ElyBrook_90M | place: USA: Ely Copper Mine, Vershire, VT | collected 2017
CAAAAAACGGGTATACGGTGTACGGTGCTGCACGCAGGCTGGACAGGATGCAGGACCTCAAAGCATCAGGCGTGCACCTGCTTTCCATGGACGTAACGGATGAAGCCAGTATGGTCAAAGGCGTGAATGACCTGTTCAAGGCGGAAAAACGCATTGATGTCCTGGTCAATAACGCTGGTTACGGCTCCTACGGGTCACTGGAGGATGTCCCCCTGGCCGAGGCACGGTACCAGTTTGAGGTGAACATCTTCGGTATGGCGAGGTTGACGCAGCTCGTGCTCCCGCAGATGAGGAAGCAGAAAGAAGGCACCATAATCAATATATCGTCCATCGGCGGTAAATTGGGTGAGCCGCACGGGGCATGGTATCATGCCACGAAGTTTGCCGTGGAAGGGCTGAGTGATTCCCTCAGGATGGAGCTGCGGCAGTTCGGCATTCATGTGGTCGTTATCGAACCCGGCGCCATCATAACCGAATGGAACAGGATATCCAGGGAAAATCTGATGAAAAGGTCCGGTACGACGGTTTATAAGGACCTTGCTGCAAAACATGCGAACATGCTGGCAAAGGGTGACAAATGGGGCTCGCGTCCCGACGTCATTGCAAGGGTGATAAAAAAGGCAATCGAGTCCCGCAATCCGAGAACGCGGTACGCTGCGGGCGGCGGTGCAAAATTTATTTTATTCCTGCGAAGGGTTGTGCCGGACAAAATGTTCGACAGATTGTTTTTAAGCCAGTTAAAATAATTGATCGAAAATAGTAAGAGGGAAATTTGTTTATTCGCTCAATCCTGCGATCCACCCGATAGCTGTAAGTTTTTATTATAAACGAGATTTATGTCCTTTGTAAGTTTATATGCAATTACCCGGTATAATTTCTTTGTCGGATATTCGAAGAATACCTTAGTTTGACGCAGGCTTATCGCTCATTACACAAACTTCCCTCTTTTCAAATGCTATTGGGTGGTTAGTCTGAAGATGTGTGGAATGTCGGCAAAGCGTGGGCCTTCGACGCCTCGATCTCCTGCCGGGTCAGCGGCCCATCGACATATTCTAAATTCAGGGAGGCCTTCAGGCCTTCCATCAGTGCTTTGATGAGCTCGTCCTGCGTCACCGTATGTTCATGCAGGATGGAGCCCTGCTGGAGCAGGATGCCCTTTGCCCTTCTCTGCGCACTCCCGACAAGCTTCCTGCCGTTTACGGTCAATTCATAGGACAGTGCCTGGTTGAAACAGAGGGGCTGCGCGGAATGCGCAGTGCTTTCCCCGTACCCTGCGTCAATGCCGCATAATTTTAACCCGTTTTTAAGCCCGCGGGTTATCATGCTGTAGCCGGTCAATAAGGTGCTGCCCTTGCCAAGGAAACTTTCCGGCATCACCAGACTGTAGCAGAGGTCACCGTCGTGGAACACCGCACCGCCGCCGGTAGGCCTTTTGACAATCCCGATGTTTTTCCGGACAAACCCCGTGGGCAGTTTTTCAGGATGCTGGTTTCTGCCGATCGAGATGCACGGCTTGTTAAAGGCAAAAAACCTGAGTGCCGTCCTGCCGTTGTCTTTCAGTGCCGATGTAAAGAGCATTTCGTCGATCGCCATGTTGATGGCAGGCTCGAGGCTTGCAAAGCCGAGGTACCTGATCCGGTTCATGTTAAATAAACTTATCGATGAACCTTGTCGATATGTTGCCGAGAAGGAAGTCTTTGCTCGCCAGTATCTTCTTGTGGAGGGGAATGTTTGTTTTTATGCCTTCGATGACGAATTCATCGAGTGACCTCTGCATCCTCCGGATCGCACTGTCCCGGTCTTCCGCCCAGACGATGAGTTTTGCGATGAGCGAATCATAGTAGGGCGGCACTTCATACCCGCAGTAGACATGACCGTCCACCCTTACCCACGGCCCTCCGGGCTGTATATACGTGTGGATGGTCCCGGAAGAGGGTACGAGCGTTTCCGGGTCTTCGGCGTTTATCCTGCACTCTATGGAGTGCCCCTTGAGCTTTATGTCCTTCTGTGAGATCGACATCCTCTGACCGCCGGCTATGTTTATCTGTTCGGCCACAATGTCCATGCCCGTTACAAACTCGGTTACCGGGTGTTCCACCTGCAGTCGGGTATTCATCTCCATAAAATAGAATTTCCCTTTTTCATCGAGCAGGAACTCCACGGTGCCCACGCCCCGGTAATTGATGTTTCTTGTTATCTTGAGTGCCGCATCGTTCATCCTGTTCCTGAGTTTGTCGTCCACGGCAACGGACGGAGACTCCTCTATGAACTTCTGGTGTCTCCTCTGTATGGAACACTCCCTCTCCGAAAGGGAAACCACGCCGCCGTTCCCGTCACCGATGATCTGGATCTCGACGTGACGCACGTTCTCGAAGTATTTCTCTATGTACAGTGAGGTGTTGCCGAACGCGGTCTTTGCCTCTGCCCTGGCGATCTTGATGATGTTCGGTATCTGGTCTTCATCGTAGATGATCTTCATGCCCCTGCCGCCGCCGCCTTCGGCCGCCTTGACCATGAGCGGCAGGCCTATCTCTTTCGCAATCCTAATGGCGTGCTGTTCGTCCTCTATTTCCTGGAACGTCCCGGGCATGACCTGGATGCCGAGCTTGTTTACATGCTCCCGTGCCTTGAGCTTATTGCCCATGAGCTCGATGTCCTGGGGCTTGGGCCCTATGAACTTTATGCCCGCGGCCTCGCACACCTCTGCAAACCCGGCATCCTCGGACAAAAAACCGTACCCCGGGTGTATGGCATCGACCCCCTTTATCTGTGCGGCACTGATAATGGCGGGTGCATTGAGATAGCTGTTTTTGCTCTGTGCAGAGCCGATGCAGACCTTTTCATCGGCGATCCTCGTGTGCAGTGCGTTTTTGTCCGCGGTTGAGTACACGGCAACGGACCGTATCCCGAGTTCCTTGAGAGCGCGGATGATCCTTATTGCAATCTCGCCCCTGTTTGCGACGAGTACCTTGGTAAACATAGATCAGCTTTCGGGGCCGATGGTGAACAGGGGTTCACCGAACTCCACGGGGTCCCCGTCCTTTTTGAGGATCTGTTTTATGATTCCGTCTGCATCCGCTTCGATCGCATTCATCAGTTTCATTGCTTCCACGATCCCGATGGTCTGTCCTTTCTTGACCTTGACGCCTATCTCTACAAACGGCTTCTCACTGGGAGAAGGGGCACAGTAAAATGTGCCGACAAACGGAGAATTGACACTGATAATGTCCTTGTCCTCATCCTCTTCCGGACCGACGGCTTCCTGTGGTCCATCCGATCTTTCCTGCCGGGGTTTACCCCCCTTTGGGGAAATTTCAGGTACCCCCCGTACGATCCTTATCTTTTCATCGGCTTTGCTGTATTCTATCTCTACGATGTCCCTGGTTTCGATAAGATCAATGAGCTCTTTTATTTCATGAATGTCCATGATACCTCCGGATTTATAACAGGGTTGTGCCTTTTGGTTAAGACCTCTTTCCCGTTATTTGAAAGATATACCATACTCTCTATCCTTATGCCACCCCAGCCCGGTATGTATACACCGGGTTCAATGGTAAAAACCATGCCCCTTTTCAAAATGTCCTTTGACCGGTACGATATTGACGGCGATTCGTGGACATCCAGTCCCACCCCGTGTCCGAGTGCGTGACCGAAATATTTGCCGTACCCCTGCAAGTCGAGGAAGCCGCGTGCCAGCCTGTCGAGTTCCGATGCCTTCATCCCGGGTTTTGCCGCATCGATTGCCCTGTCGTGCGCCCCGCGTACGGCATTGTAGAGTTTTTTTGCCTCGCTGTCCGGTTTATTGATAAAAAACGTGTGGGTCTCATCCGAGTGATACCCCCTGTACAGGGCGCCGAAATCGCAAAGCATTAACCGTTTCCCGGCGAGTTCCACGGAATTTGACGGTATTGCATGCGCATAAGCAGCCCGCTCGTCAAAGGCGATCACCGTTTCGAAAGAGATGTCATCGGCCCCTGCATTGATAAGCTCAAGGTTGAGCATCGCTGCCACCTGTTTTTCCGTTAAGCCGGACGACAACCCGCGTATCAGCCGTTTTATCGCGGCACCGGATGCAGAGGAGGCCTTTTTTATAAAGTTAACCTCATCCGCGGTTTTTACGGCACGCATCTTTAACAGGTGCTGTTCTATAAAGAGAAACTTCTGCCTGCTCAATGCCGATGTTATGACCATAAAGTCCTTGTGCAGGAGCGCGGACCCGTCGAAGCCTATATGGCGCAATTTCTTTAAATGCCGGTTCAATTCGATCATGGGCTGTTTTGATTCGATTACCGCGGCGTCCGGTACGCGGTTCCGTGCATAGATACTGAACCTCGGATCAACGAACAAGCGTATGTCCGAGCCGTCTATCAGCAGGTAGCCTTCATCATACTCGTAGCCCGTGAGATAATACTTGTTCGCCCTCGAGACGATGACGGCAGCATCAAGGCCCAATCTGTCGAGGAGGCTGCGCACGTTTTTCAGAGGCTGGTTCATGGAATGAATGCCGGGTCCCGTTATTTCCGGAATGCGATCAAAATTCTTTGGAGAAATTGAGGATATTTTTTCTGAGTAAAAATCGTCCCTTGCCTATATTGCCGTTGTTTTTTGCGGCGAGTATCACGAAATAGTCTTTGTTTATACTCCGTACAATCAGGGTCGTGTCCTGATACTCGATGATGAGCTGTCCGGGTTCTTCGAAGCCCAGGGTGCGTGATGTGTCCGTGATAGTCTTCATAAGATTCATATACTCAGCGCCGATATTCTGGAAGTCTATGTTCGCGCTTTCCTTCATGTACTGTTCGACGGATATACCGTCTATCCCGATTACAATACCGCCTATACAACCTTCAAAACTGTCGACTATTTGCTTCAGGATGTCTAAAAATGCCATTTACCCTCCCTTTTTAATTTTATCCAGCCATGAGTTCAATCGTTTCATGTTGTCCTTCATGGAATCGGATTGTTCTGCTACCGGTGGTTTGGGCTCACGTTCTTTTAACGTCTCCAGCTTCTGTTTGTCAAGGTCGTCCTGCTGCTTCGCCTCGATAAGTTTTTTGACCTTTACGAGTTTGGCCCTGATAACCGGGCTGTCCGGAGTTTTTAAAAGTATTGTCCTGTATATGTGGTATGCCTTGTCCAGGTGTCCCTGTTTAATGTAGAGGTCCGCCATGGTTACGGTCTGAATGTCCTCCCCATGCAGTTCAGAGGTTTTCGGGGGTTCAGGCGGTGCTTGTTCATGGACTTCGGGTGCTTGTTCAGGCTCATCCGCGACCGGTGGTGCGTACTCTATTCCGGCAGGATTTTCCGTTCGGATCTCTTCGGTCCCGGCGGGTCCCGGTGCTTCCTCTCTTTGCTGTGCCGGGGACGGAGTTACCTGCTGCACAGACGGAATTTCCGCACTCTGGGCCAGATCGTCGAAAACAGCTTCAAGCTCTTCTTCTTTTACCTCGCCCTTTGTATCTTCCGTTATTTCGGTAAACCCGGGCTGTTCCTGAACAGGAGGACCTGACGGTGCTTTTTCTTCAGGAGGCGCTGAGTCTTCCGGTGTTCCTGTTCTTTTTTCTGCAGGTTCCATTACTTCCTGTTCCGGGGTTGCCGGTGTTTCGTCCGCTTTAAATTCAGTCAATGGCTTGTTCATCTCGGATTCGAGTTCGTTTTCAATGGATAAGGTGTTCACATCCGCTTCTGCAACAGGTGCTTCTCCGGATGTTGGTCCGGCTTGAGAATGCCGGACAATGTTTTCTTCCGGCTCTTCTTTTGGTTCAGGTATAACGACAGGAGCTGCTGCAGACTCTTGGACTTTTTCTTCATGGTGCTGCTCCGGGACCGATACCTCGGTCTCGGGCGGCTTTTTGATCTCAGGTTTCTCCGGCTCAAGTTTCTCCGGTTCAGGTCTCACTGGCCCGGTTTGAACAGGCTTCTGCACCTGCTGCTCGACGGCCGGCGGTTCCTGCGGTGCTTGCACCGGCTGCGCGGGTACCGATGGTTCCGATACTGACGGTTCCGGAGCTTGTTGCTTTTCTTCCGCGGTCGACGGCTTTGAAAGTGTAGCTATTAGTTTTTTTGCTTCTTTATCGTCGGGTGACAGGTAGAGTATTGTTTTTAATTCCTGTAACGCGGAAGGTATGTCTGATTTTTTAACATATATATCGGCTATCAGCTTATGGGATATAATATTATCGGGTGTTGATTTTATTACCTTTTTCAGCTCTTCAATGGCTTTATCCATCTCACCTTTATCAAAATATGCCCTGCCGAGTGCCACCCTCCCGCTGGTATAATTCGGGTTATGCTTCAATCCCTCCACAGCAGTGGCGATTGCCTCATCAAGCAAGCCGCCCTTGCGGTAGGCCTCGCTCAGGATTGCAAAAACAGGGGATTTCGGATCCTTACGCAGGATCTGCATGTGCCTTTCTATTTCTGGTGAAATAACAAAAGTATTTTCTTTTTTGTCGGGCTGTGGCTGCCGCTTCTCTTCCATACTACATTAAAATCACAAGCATGAATTAGTGTCAAGGACGCAGGACATCTTGCCCGGCCTGGATTTTTGATGTATGAGATATGGCTGTCGTAAATTTCATTATGTCCCATGAGAAAGGGCGCGGCTTTCGACCGAATAAACGCCCGGTTTTCGAATGGGAAAAAGCACGAACGAAGAGGATGAATAATGTCGAAGAACATAACAAGTGACGCAGTGCCCGGACGCACCGGGTTTCCGGACAGGTACGGTGCCTGGGCACTGGTCGCAGGCGCTTCCGAGGGTATTGGCGCGGCGTTTGCACATGCACTGGCACAGCGCGGTATGAACCTCGTGCTCGTGGCCAGGCGCAAGGCCCTGCTGGACAAACTCGCCACAGATGTGCGCTCGAGGTACGGAGTCGAGTCGATGTGTATCGACGGTGACCTCGGGGTACCGGAATTTATCGAAAAACTGAAAGATACAGTCGCGGACCTCGATCTGGGCATGGTCGTATACAACGCAGCCTACGCACCGGTCGGCGATTTTGCAGAGGTCGATCCTTCCGGCCTCATGAAGGTGATCGATGTCAACGTGCGGGGCCCGGTGATGCTGCTGCGGTGGGTCCTGCCCCGGATGATCGCACGCAAGCGCGGTGCGGCGATTCTGATGTCCTCGCTCGCGGGCAACCAGGGCACCCCGAGGATAGCTGCATATGCCGCGAGCAAGGCCTTCAACAGGGTTCTGGCAGAAGGCCTGTGGTACGAGCTCAAAGGCAGGGGGATCGACGTGATCTCATGCTTTGCCGGTGCTGTCCGGACGCCGGGTTATGCGGACGCGCTGGGCAAGGATGCACCCGGGACACTCGATCCCGGGGTTGTGGTGGAGAAGACCCTGCTTGCGCTGGGACGAAGACCCCTGGTGGTCCCGGGCTTTGTCAACCTTGCGGCCTATTGGATCATGGGACGCCTCCTGCCGCGGAGCACGGCCATCGGCATCATGGCGGGTTCCACGGACGACCTTGTCCCGTCGGACAGGACAAAGGGCTAGTCATGACGGACTTTGTTGCGGGATTTTTCGCACCCTGGATCATCTCGGCATTCATCCTGGCGATGCACCTCGTGCTCCCTGCACGCACGGTTACAGGCTATGTGCGGGATGAACAGAGCGGCGGGCTGCTGCAATACCGGCTCAACGGCCTGCCTGTCGCGGCGCTCACCGTAGGTCTGTGGGCGTTCGCCGGGCGTACCGGACTTCTGCCGTGGGACTGGCTCTATGTCCACCGCTGGTCCGGCCTGACAGGCTCATGTGTGCTGGGGCTGTTATTCAGTTTCGCTGTGGTCCTGCCTGCCCGGAGTACCGGACGGCGATTTTTGGCCGACCTGTATTTCGGCCGCTCGGAAAACCTGCAATTCTTCAGGGGGCGCGTCGATGCCAAGATGTTCCTCTACCTGGCCGGTGCGACCATGCTGGCATTGAACATCCTCGCATTTCTTGCACATCACCTGATGATCTATGGAACGGCACGGTCAACGGGCGTACTCCTGTACAGCGGTTTTTTCTTTTGGTTTGTGATCGACTACCTGGTGTTTGAACGCGTACACCTCTATACCTACGATATCTTCGCGGAACGGGTGGGCTTCAAGCTCGGATGGGGCTGTCTCACCTTTTACCCCTATTTCTATCTTGTGGGACTGTGGGTGACAGCCGACCTGCCCGACCCGCATACGGCACCGTGGCTCCTCGCGATCTATTCCCTCGTCTTCTTCGCGGGCTGGACGCTTTCGCGGGGTGCCAACCTGCAGAAGTTCTCCTTCAAGACCCGGCCGGAGCGTCCGTTCCTCGGGTTCATCAAGCCTCAGGTGCTCAGCGACGGCAGGCACGCGCTCCTTTACAGCGGGTTCTGGAAGGCTGCCCGGCATATCAACTACCTCGGCGAGATCCTGATGGCCACGGGACTGACCCTTGTCCTTGGCCGGCCTGCTTTATGGACGGTCTGGCTTTATCCCCTCTACTACATCGCCCTGCTCCTTCCCCGGGAGCGTGCGGATGACCGCAGGTGTGCGGCAAAGTACGGGGGCCTGTGGACCGAGTATGTGCGCCGCGTGCCCCGCAGGATCGTTCCCGGGCTGTACTGATATTTGGTTCGACAAAGCTCTCCGACAGGGGTAGCATGTCCTTGACATTCTGTTTTTTATAAAATATTAAATTAGATTCTATTAAATGGAGTAGAAATGTTTGAGTTCCTTCAGGAAAAGATTACAAAACTTTTTGATAAACTGTCTAAAAGGGGATTGCTTTCAGAAAAAGATATCGATGATGCCCTGAAAGATATCAGGATTGCCCTGCTCGAAGCCGATGTCCATTACCGTGTCGTAAAGGAACTGCTGGAGAGCGTAAAGCAGAAGGTGATGGGAGAGGAGTTATCGAAAAGTATTAACCCGTCGCAGTACCTGCTCGGTGTCCTGAAGGCCGAATTGATAGGTATCATGGGAGCGCCTGCGTCCGTCAAAATAGGCGGTACCGGCGATATCGTCATGCTGATAGGACTCCAGGGCACGGGTAAAACGACGACCGCGGTAAAGCTTGCAAAATATATGAAGGACAAGAAGGGGCTAAAGCCCTATCTTGTTTCCATCGATTTCAACAGGCCTGCTGCGCAAGAGCAGCTGATAACCCTTGCAAAGGCGAACGGGTTTCCCGTACATGAGGATATTGCGATAAAAGGGCACGATGCCCTGAAGGACATACGGCTCGTTTCGGCACGGCAGGGGTGCGATTTTATCATCGTGGATACCGCAGGCAGGCTGCATATCGATACGGACCTGGTGAGCGAATTAAAACAGGTTAAAGACACCCTGAAGCCGTCGCAGACCATCCTGGTCGTCGATTCGATGATGGGCCACGATGTGCTGAAAATGTCCGAAGGCTTTATGCAGGGAGTTGGATACGACGGTGCCGTGTTTACCAAGTTCGAAGGCGATACCAGGGGCGGGGCGGTCATCTCCTTCAGGAAGATTATCGATAAGCCCATCTTTTATCTGGGGGTAGGCGAGGCTGTTTCCGCAATCGAGCCTTTTGACCCGGACAAGCTTGTTGCCCGGATACTGGGCAGCGGCGATATCGGCGGTCTTGTGGAAAGGGTGTCCGAGGTTGTTACCGAGGAAGACATCCGGGATGCAAAGCACCTTGCAAAGGGTAAATTTACATTCCAGGATTTCATAAAACAACTGAAGATGGTGAAAAAGATCGGCTCCATAGAATCGCTGTTCGATATGGTGCCCGGGTTCGGCAAGTTAAAGAACAGTGTACAAACGGACACGATAAAGAAAGATATGAAGGTGTATGAGGCGATTATCGGTTCCATGACCAACGAGGAGCGGAATAATCCCGATGTCCTGAATGGAAAGAGGAAACAGAGGATAGCAAAGGGAAGCGGCACAAGGCCCGAGGACGTCAACCGGCTGATAAAGCGCTTCTATGAATCACAGCGTATGATGGACATTCTTCAAAAAGGTGGTATAAAAGGAATAAAAAGATATCTACATTAGGAATGGAGGAAAAAGAATGGTAGCAATCAGACTTAAAAAATTCGGCAGAAAGCATATTCAGCAGTACAGGATAGTCGTTGAAGATTCCCGTTACACGGCAGGCGGCAGGGTACTCGAGGTGCTGGGGAATTTCAGCCCCAAGACAGAACCGTACACGCTCAAGATCGATGCTGAAAAAATAAAACAATGGGTGGGGAAAGGCGCACAGCTCTCTCCAAGGGTAAAGAGTTTACTGGTGGCTCAAAAGATCCTATGACGGAGGTTAACTATGAAGGACCTGGTAGAAAGCATAGCAAAGCAGCTTGTCGATAAACCGGAGAAGGTTGAGGTTAAGGTAATAGAAAGCGAACACACATCGGTGATAGAACTCAGGGTTGACAAGGAAGACATGGGTAAGGTGATCGGCAAGGAAGGCAGAACAGCCAAGGCAATACGGACCATCCTGAGTGCAGCCGGTAATAAGCTGAAGAAGAGATTCGTGCTGGAAATCCTGGACTGAGCGGTTTACAATACCGTTAGCGAATTAAGATTTGCGATGCTGTATGCTTCATTTTAAGATCCTGAGTATTTTTCCAAAATACTTTGCATCCCCATTTATGGATGGTTTGTTAAAGCAGGCGATAGATAAGGGTATGATAAAAATAGACATAACGGATATAAGGGACTTTGCACATGATAAACACAGAACAGTCGATGATACGCCGTACGGCGGAGGTGCCGGCATGGTCATGAAGCCGGAACCCCTGGTGTCTGCCATCAAACATGCTGTGGCAGGCGACAAAGAGTATACGGTCATTGTTTTTTCCCCGAAGGGGAAGAAATTCGATCAACGTGCGGCGAAACGGTTCTCCCGCTCTGCAAAGTTCGTGCTGGTATGCGGCAGGTATGAAGGCATAGACGAGAGGGTGCCGGCCTTTTATGCGGACGAAGAGCTGTCCATTGGCGATTATGTGCTTTCCGGAGGCGAGGCGGCAGCGCTCGTTTTTATAGAGAGCGTTTCACGGCTGGTACCGGGCTTTCTCGGCAACGAGGATTCCATAATCAGTGAATCACATGAGAACGGACTGCTGGAGTACCCGCAGTACACAAAGCCGAGGACGTTCGAGGGCCATGAGGTTCCGCCGGTATTATTGTCCGGCAATCATAAAGAAGTCGAAAAATGGCGCACCGAACAGTCGGTCAGGCTGACGGCCGCCGTGAGGCCGGATCTCATGGAAAAGGCGAAACAAGACCGGAGTATTTTACGAATTATTGAAACAATAGAGAAAACAAATTAGGAGGAAAAATGGACAATCTTACATTCCTGGAAAAGGAAATAACAGGAAGTGAAAAAAAACAAATAGATTTTAAAGCGGGGGACACGGTAAAGGTTTATACCAAATATAAAGAGGGCGATAAAACCAGGGTCCAGCAATTCGAAGGTGTTGTGATCGGTATAAGCGGCGGAGGCATCAATACGAACTTTACCATACGGAAAATATCCTATGGTGTGGGTGTCGAAAGGATCTTTCCGCTGTACTCTCCCTTCATCGAGAAGATAGATGTTGTGCAAAGAATGAAGGTCAAGAGGGCAAAGTTGTACTATTTGAGAGGACTGAGTACGAAATCGAGCAGGTTGAAGAGAATGAAAGATGCGGAGCTCCTCGAACAGGAAGCGGCGAGTCGGCCGGCTGCGGAAGAACAGAAATAACACCACTCAATGGTAATAAAGGAATTCATCCTTCAGGGTATCAGGAGGTTCAGGGAACCGGTACGATTCCAGTTGAATAACGGGTTGAATGTTTTTTTTGGCGGCAACGAAAAAGGGAAAACAACAATAGCCGATGCCCTTTTCTTTTTGCTTTCCATGGTAATGGACACGGAGCAGAACGAAGGACTGAGAAGTGACGGTGCAAAAGAGGTAAGACTCGGCATCACCTTTAAAGACGGCCCCGACAATTTCAGGCTCCTTATGGACGTAATCTCGGACGCAGTGCTCCTGTCGAAATATAACCAGGAAGCCAAGAAGTTTGATACCGTTTCCAAGGACCGGGACGAGATACGTGAATTTTTCAAGAGAGAGCTTCTGTTCAAACCCCTGGACAGGTACAAAGACCTGTACCTGATCGATCCGTATGTCATTATCAGCCCGCTCACGTATAAGGGGATCCCTGAAGCACCGGAGGAGTTTACGCTCGCCGATACTTCAGACATCTCTCTGGGCGGGACAGAAGACTTTGAGCCGACGTCGTTTGCCGGGAATGAGGGCATCATGGAGGACACCATGACCGGGGAAGAGATCCGTTCGGAGATAGGAAAGCTCGAGGAAGAGCTGAAACATGCATCCGAGACAGCGGAAAAACAGGACAAGATAGAACAGCTCGAATCGGAACTTACGGAAGTCCATGACAAAATAAAAACAATCAACAGCCTTAAAACAACGCTGCAGGATATAGAAAAACAGGTGAACGCATTGAATAAATTCTCGGATTTGCCCGACGACATAGAGACGAAGATAGACGAGTACCTGCGGTTTGAAGGCCGGATTAAAAAAGAAATGGAAGATACGGAACGGCAGAGGTCGCAGTACGAATCCGTGAGTGCGGATGTTCCTCCGTTTTACCGGGATAAGACCTTTATTGCAGGCGCAGGTCTGGTCCTGTTGTTTATCATAGCACCCGTGCTGCTGTCGATCTTTGTCGGTTCATGGGGCATCTACCTTTCCGCGGGTATTTTTGCCGGGTTTGCTACCATGGGATATTCGCTCTGGAAAGATGCAGGGAAACGGGGAGAGATCAAAAAAAGAAAAGAGTCGGTCGCTGCTCTCGAAAAACAGATAAAAGAGCAGAGAAACAAGTACGAAATAGAAGGGTCTGTTATAAAAAGCATCATAAGCTCAATGAAACTGGATTCACCCGCCTCGTTAAAAGAGGGCATAAAAAGGTACAAGGAGACTCTCGATGAATTTGCAAAAGCAAAGTCGGGGTATAACACCGCGGTAGCAGGGAACGATCCGGACATGCTCAAAAATCAGGAAGAGAAGCTCAAATCCGATATCGATACAGCCCAGGAACAGATAAGGGCATTGTCCGTGTCCGGTATGGACCCTTATTCGATAACCCAGCAAATAGAAAGTTTAAAGAACAGGCTGAACCATATCGGGAGCGTGCAAGTCAGACAAAAAACAGAGCCCGTGGTACCGAAGAAACAGCCGGACGTGTCCCGGCAGCCCCGGCAGGCACCGGTGCCTGCCTTTATCGGGAATATAACCGCTCTAGCAGGGTTGATCGGAGAACCGGAAGATCGGATGATGTCTCTCGTGGGATCAGCAGCGAGCTCGCATTTTAAGTCTCTGACCCGCGGGAAATATCAGGAAATCTCCATTGCAGCCAACAAGATCGTTCCGGTCACGGATTCAGGCAGAGAGGTCGAATTCAACAGCCTGCCCGGTTCGGTAAAAGAAAAGGGCATGTTCTCAATCATTCTATCTATTATAGGGCTGGTCGCCGAGAAGTGGCCGTGGCCCATTGTCATGGATGACCCGGTTATGCTGCTCGATGATGCAAACAGGGCTTCGGTTTACAGTATGGTGAAGAACCTGTCAAAGGAAACCCAGGTTGTTTTCCTGACAAAAGATAGCAATCTGAAACCATTCGCTGATACATTTATATCATTATAACAGAGCGGCCGGAACCTGATTATTTCCTGAAGTGTACTGTTTCATAATCATGACACTATCTGCCGTGCGTCGGCAGGTCGGCTCCCCCCTGCAACGGCACTGCGGGACCGCCCGCGTGTTGCTTTACACAGGATACGTGGTATGATAATAAAAAAACAACATAACGGTATAGGAGAAAAACAGAATCCATGAGTTTAATTGGTAGCCTTGAAGATCTGGCACTGGGGGATATACTCCAGATTCTCAGCTTAAGCAGACGATCCGGAATTCTCTATCTTACAAGAAAAGGAGAAGAGGGTAAGATCGTTTTTATCGAAGGCCAGATCATCTCTGCTTCAATCAATTCCAGCCCCAATGATATCCTTGGACTTCTGGAGCAGAAGGGTATTCTGGAGGACAAACTCACGGAAGAACTTGCCGATTCGATAAACAAAAACGGCAGTACCGATGCAAAATCGTTCCTTATTCAATCAAAGGTCGCAAACGCAGACGTTATAGAAGACGCCATACAAACCTACATGAACGACATCGTATTCGGCTTTTTTTCATGGACTGAGGGCAATTTTGATTTTGAGATAACCGAAAACCTGAAGCAAATATACAAACCGGGCATGGAAAGCTATCTCGCAGTGCCCCTGAACCCGCAGTATGTCGCTATAGAGGGAGCACGGAAGACGGATGAAAAACGAAAGGATCAGGGGTTTGCAGAAGAACCAAAAGACGAATTTGCATCACAGATCCTGGAGATGGAAGAATTCATTATCATCGATCAGAATGCGGATTCCCAGTCATTCCTGAAGGAGAGTCTTGAATCGCGGGGGTTCAGGGCATCGGTCATGGCGGATTTGAACGCACTGTACGAATATCTTGAAACAATCAAGGATTCCCCGAGGTTCCCCATGATACTATCGGACCTTACCATACCCAAAACAACGGGTGAAGGGATGCTGGGGGGAATGGAATTGTTGAAATGGACCCTTGAAAAAAAGATAAAAGTACCCGTCATTCTTTTAAGCAGTGTCAACAATGAAGAGGTGTTAAAAGAGGCCAAGCTGAACGGTGTATATGCCTACTTAAAAAAGCCGAAAAAATTCTCAAGGACATCCCCGGACATCGATATGTTTATGGAGATCCTGGAGAAGGTAACGACCCTGTACCGGCAGTACCAGGAAGCCGGCTTTACGTTCAAGCCGGGCATCAAGGAAGTCAAACCGAAAGCGGATGTTGTCCCGGAAGAGGAAGACACGGGGTCCCGGTTTGTGCAGGACATAACCGAAGAGCTTACCAAAGAATTTCAGGATGAGACAGAACTCCTGCCGGAAACTACAGACCAGCGGGTAGAAACAAGTCCCGGTTTGCTTACCCTGAAATCCATGATAGATGAGCTGATGAGCCCGAACTTCACAGGAGAGGTGACCCTTTTGATCATGAGGTTCGCAAGCGAGCTGCTGAACAGGGGCATACTGTTTCTGGTGACGAAAAATAGGATTAAGGGGCTCGGACAATTCGGGCTTGAGGCGTTTTTTGACAATCCCAATGTTGTGGTTAAAAAGATGGAAATAGAGGTGGACGAGCGCTCTATCATAGGCAAGGTTTTAAAATATAAGATGTCCCTGAAAGAAGCACCCGAGCAAACAGAGGGCAATAAGAAATTTTTAAACCAGATAGGAGGCGAATGGCCCGTGGAATCCTATGTCGTACCTCTTTTGACCGCGAACAGGGTCGCGGCCATATTTTACGGCGATAATGTTCCTTTCAAGAAAAAAATATCGGACATGACGACGTTTGAGATATTCATGAGCCAGGCGAGCATCGTCATGGAGAAGGCTTATCTCGAAAGGATAATCAGGGAGCGAAAGGATGAACAATGAGTAAAAACATACTTATCGTGGAAGATTCTCCGACGATGAGGGCGTTCATATCTTCCGCTATCGAAAGCTACGGCAGTTATGAGGTGTACGAGAGCGCCACTGGCTTTGAAGCCCTCAAACTCCTGCCGCAGATAAATTTCAACATGATTGTAACCGACATTAATATGCCGGACATAAACGGTCTTGAGCTTATAAGCTTTGTACGAAAAAACCAGCAATACAAAAACATACCGCTCATCATCATATCGACTGAAGGTACGGAGCTGGACAGGCAGAAAGGCATGGCGCTTGGGGCAAACGAGTACCTCGTAAAACCCTTTAAGCCCGAGGAACTGCAGGGGCTCCTGAAACGGTATATCGGATAATCCATGGAACAGAACAAGGCGGCAAAAGAGTTTATTGCAGAGTCGGAAGAGTTAATCGACAAAATATTCAAGGACGTTAACGAAATAGACTCTGCCAGAAAAACGGGCAAACCGGACCCGGACACCATAAACGATCTGTTCAGAGCCGCCCATTCGTTAAAAGGGATCTCGAGTATGTTCGGGTATAAGGAGATCACGGAAACAAGCCACAAGATGGAGGACCTGCTGGACAAGGTCAGGCTGAGCAAGGTGGCTATTACGGATTCTCTGATAAAAACACTGTACGCCGCAGGAGACATGCTCAGGACCATGATATCCTCTGACACGTTCGGCAAAGGCATGGATGTAGGGCCCCTGATAAAACAGTTGAAAGACGCAGAGGCAGGAAAGCAGGAAGAACAAAAGGACGCCATCTTCGAGGGGCTCACCCTGAACAAGGACATACTCTCCGTGCTGACAGAGTACGAAGAGTCGAGACTGCGGGAAAACATAAAAGATCAGAACAACCTTTTTAAAATAGACGTTTCCTTCAGCCTGCTGAGTTTCGACAAGGAGCTTGCCGATCTTACCGCACAGCTCAAAAATTTCGGCGAGATTATCACGACCCTCCCGAGCACAACCGAGGCGAAAGAAGGGGAGATAAAATTCGATATACTCCTCGGGACAAAGGTGCATGAGGACCAGCTGATCACAGGCCTTGATTTTAAAAACATAAAGATACAAAACATACGCAGGCAATCCGTTGTTCCGGCCGAGGAGAAGAAAACCGCGGAGGGCAACAATACCGCCAGGGGGTTTATGGATGAGACGTCCTCCATCAAGGGTATAGCCCAGACCGTGAGGGTGGACATATCCAAACTTGATTACATCATGAATATCGTCGGTGAACTCGTACTGTCAAAGACCAATCTGATTAAGATAGCCGAGACCGTGAGACAGGAGACCGGGTTTAAGGGCATAGCGGTCGAACTCAGCAAGACCATCAAGGACCTGGAAAGGAAAATAAGGGACCTGCAGATAGGGGTCATTGAAATAAGGATGATACCGTTGAGCCAGCTTTTCGACAAACTCACGAGGACGGCAACAAGGATAGCAAAGGAGCTCGGCAAGGAAATAGAATTGGAATTCTACGGGGCCGATACCGAGTTGGATAAACTGATCATCGAGGAATTGACGGATCCCATGATGCATATAATCCGCAACTCAATCGATCACGGCATCGAACCTGCCGATGAAAGGATTATCGCGGGCAAGCCCCCAAAGGGCAAAGTAACCATCCGTGCTTACCAGAAGGGCAACCATGTCCTTATAGAGGTAGAGGATGACGGCAGGGGTGTTTCCCTCGCCTCGGTGCAGAAGAAAGCCGTGGAAAAGGGGCTGCTGAATAAAACAGCGAATCCAACGCGGGAAGAACTTTTTAACATGCTGTTCCTGCCCGGTTTTTCCACGAAGTCGGACGTAAGCGAGGTTTCAGGCAGGGGGGTTGGACTGGATGTCGTTAAAACCAACTTAAGGCTCATCAGCGGCACGATAGACATTGACACGCAGGAGGGCAAATGGACAAGGTTTACGCTTACCCTTCCCGTTACCCTTGCAATTATACAGGCACTGCTTATCGAGTCTGACGGTAAACGCTATGCAGTGCCGTTAAATTCCATCAATGAAAGCCTTGCTATCAAGGCGGATGAAATAAGGCTCATCGAAAACAAAGAGGTTATCAAGCTCAGGGAGAGCGTTCTGCCGGTCATCCGGCTCTCAAGGTTCTTTAATTTCCATACAGAAAAGACCGGGAAAGCGGAAAATTATTACGTCGTGGCGGTCGGGAGCGGGGAGCGCTGGATAGGCATACTTGCAGACAGGTTTGTCGGACAGCAGGACGTGGTTATCAAACCTCTCGGCAAACTGTTAAAAGGGGTAAGGGGGATTTCGGGCGCTGCGGACATAGGTTCCGGGGAGATCGTTCTCGTGCTGGACGTGTCGGTCTTTATAGAAGAGGCAGTGAAGGTGTAATCATGTACGAACGTTTCTACGGATTGAATGAAAAGCCGTTCAGCAAAACACCGGACCCGAGGTATCTTTACAAATCACGCCAGCATGAGGAGGCTCTCGAGCGTATACTCTTCGCGATCCAGGAAAAGGAGCTTGCCGTGTTAACGGGAGATATCGGTTCCGGTAAAACGACGATATCAAGGACAGCCATGGATTCGCTCGACGACAGTTCTATGGTCGTCAACATAATAAACCCGAGGCTTTCGCCGACGCAGTTTCTAAAGACTATCGCAAAGAGGCTCGGTATCCAGGACATCAAGTACTTCAAACAGGACATCATAGAGCAGATGAGCGAAAAAATAGCGGAACTCTACGAGAAACATATCAACCCGGTTGTGTTTGTCGATGAGGCGCAGCTGATTCCTTCGAAAGATACCATAGATGAGATAAGACTCCTGACGAACTACCAGCTTGACAACATGAACCTTATAACGATCATCCTCATCGGACAGACGGAATTCCGGGAGAGGCTGCAGGCAAAGCATTACAACGCATTCCGGCAGAGGATAGGCATGTCGTATCATCTCGGGTCCCTCAGCATGGAGGATACCGAGAAGTACATAAATTTCAGGCTCCGCGTAGCGGGCAGATCAGAACCTCTCTTTACGCTGTCCGCGATAAAGGTAATCTACCAGTATTCGAACGGCATACCCAGAACAATCAATACCATTTGCAACAATGCCTTGCTGTACGGGTATGGGGAAGAGATGAGTACCATAGATGACCGTGCTATAAAGGCCATCATAGACGATATAAGGATAAGTCTGGCGTAGATTATGGATATTTCCAAACTGAGAAAAAAAGCAAAAGAGCAGCAGGCTGCCGCACACCAACAGGCGGAGGACAAGAGGCATAACGTCCCTGACCACGAACAGCAGACGCAGAGCCGGAAACCGGCGCCCGATGTTCCCGTACCCGCGACACCTGTCCCGGAGCCGAAGCCCCCTGCTGTGAAACAGGAGTTGAAGCTTCAGGATAACGGGCGCACCGTATCGTCCGCAGAAAGCCGGCCACCAGCCGAAGAAAAGCCGTTGTTGGAACTGGCGAATGACGAATTGAAGAGGTATGCCACGGACGGTAAAGACAGGGAGCTGCTTTGTTTCGGACTCGGAGGGGAAGAGTATGCCATAGACCTCAGCACGGTGAAAGAGATCATCAGGGTAAAGGAGATAACGCCGGTACCGAACACCTCTGATTTTGTTCTCGGCATAACGGTCCTGCGCGGCGAGATCATCCCCGTTATAGATTTAAGGAAACGCATAGGACTGCCGTTTTTAAAATTTACCGCCGCCACAAGGCTTATCATGATATCCTTCGAAGGTACGATGACGGGTCTTGTGGTAGACAGTATCCCGAGTGTAAAAAGGGTGGCGGTTGAATCGATACAATCGGCAGACATGGTCGGCAGTGTGGACATAAGGTTCCTCGCGGGCATCAGTACCGGTAAAGGCGGGTTTACGGTCCTGTTAAAACTTGAAGAAATACTGAAGCAAACGGACATGCTCAAGGCAGAATGAATGGTATGATAGACGTTAATGCAAAAAAAGGCAGTAAAACGGTATCCACGAAGGAAGACAGCGTTCAGCTGATTCTTATAAGCATCGGCAGCGCATTCTATGCGATAGATATTATGAAGATAGTCGAAATTGTAAAATATATGCCGGTAACGCCCGTACCGAAAGCCCCGGAATTCATGGAGGGCGTCATAGATCTCAGGGGTGATATTATACCGGTGATAGACATGCGGAAACGCTTCGAGATTCCGGCAGGGACTGCGCAGAACAAGACAAGGATAGTCATTATAAAGGTAATAGATAAAGTGGCGGGACTCATCGTAGACGGAGTGAGGGAGGTCTTACGGGTCCCTGCGGAAAAGGTTTTACCTCCGCCCCGTATCGTTCAGGGGATAGAATCGGAGTATTTGTCGAGCGTTGTCAGTGACAGGGGCAGGATCATACTGGTGCTGAACCTGGACAGGATATTGACGACAACAGAAAGGGTTCAGTTCAAGAATCTTGTTTTTAAGAACAAAAAACAGGAAACAGGAGGCAAGGAATGAAATTTATCGGCGAGTTCCAAAATATACGACACAGTCTCAGATTAAAATTTATTATCTATATCATATGGGGCATCATAGCACTGAGTATCATATATAGCGGATATTATCTTCTGCTGACGAGATCCATATCCACGGACGAGCTTAAAAAAAGAGGGGACATGATAGCGGAAAATTTTGCCTATAATATAAGGTTCGGTGTCATTGCGGAGGATAAAGTCCTTTTGAACGAGCTCATGGACAATATCTTGAAAGACAGGGATATCGCGTACGTCGTCGTCACCGATAGCAAGAACAATGTCCTTGTGTCGAGATTCAGGGAAGCCGGGTTTTCCGATCGGTTGAGTTCCATACTCGCGACACCGAAGGATAAGAGTGAAGAAATGCAGATGGGGACGTTCGGAAAGTTTATGGAGATAAATAAAAATGTTGTTACGACCGGTTCATCGGTGAACGGACAAATCGGGGCCGGGCAAACACAAACAATAAGGGGTTTTGTGTATCTCGGAATGTCGTTCAAGAGCATCAGCAAAAAATTTACGTCGCTAATGCTCGGCGCTCTCCTGATTGTGCTGATCAATTTTGTTCTCGGGACCGTGCTGACGTTTATATTCGTGCAGCGCATCGTGGGGCAGATACCGGTGATAGCCGAGAAAGCCTCGGCGCTTTCGGACGGTGATCTTACCCAGACCGTGCCGTCAAAATCAAAAGACGAAATAGGCCTGCTTGCCGGTTCATTCAATGCCATGTCCGAGAACCTGCGAAAAGTTTTGGGTAATGTCCGTGCAACGTCGGAGGCGATCGTGGATGTCGTGCATAAGATCACCAACAACGCCGTATCCCTGCTTGAATCCTCCGAGGTACAGCAGAAATCCGTAGAGGATACGACGTCATCGATGACCGAGCTGAACGCATCGATCAAGGATATAGCCAAGAATACCGATACCCTGCACAACTCATCCACAGAAAGTGCATCTTCCGTGCTGGAGCTTTCTTCCAGTATAGAAGAGGTGCTCGAAAATGTGGAGATGCTGTCTTCGGCCATAGAGGAGACCACGTCATCCATCGAAGAGATGAGTGCATCGATAAAACAGGTTGCCGGCAACGTGGAACAGCTGCTCAGGATAACGGACGAGACAGCCACCTCAATCGTCGAAATGGATGCTTCGACAAAGCAGATAGAGGCAAACACCAATGAAACCTTTACGATAGCCAACCGGGTCATGGCGGATGCAAAAGAAGGTGTTTCGTCCGTGAACATAACCATAGAAGGCATGAAACAGATCAAAGAAGCTTCAAAGCATGTTGCGGAAACGATCGGCAGCTTTGTTCAGAAGGTCGACGATATAGGAAAGATACTGAACGTGATAGAAGAGGTTACCGCACAGACCAACCTGCTTGCCCTGAACGCTGCAATCATCGCCTCCCAGTCCGGAGAATACGGAAAGAGTTTTGCGGTTGTTGCGGATGAGATAAAGGAACTCGCGGAGAGGACGGCGGCTTCAACCAAAGAGATAACGAATATTATAAGGGCGGTACAGTCGGAATCCATCCAGGCAAGCGAATCCGTTGTTTCCGTCAATAAAGCGGTGGAGAAAGGGAGCGAACTGGCGAACATGGCCGGAACGGCCTTACTGAAAATATCCGAGAGTTCTTCCCAGGCAAGCCTGATGTCCGGAGAGATAGCACGGGCAACGCAGGACCAGGCAAAGGCTTCAAAAGAGGTAACAAACGCGATAACGAATATAACGACCATGATGGTAGAGATAGCCAAGGCGACACAGGAGCAGGCAAGGGGATCGGAACAGATAACAAAGGCATCGGAGAGGATGAGGAGTGTTTCGGAGCAGGTAAAGAATTCCATGGAGGAGCAGTCCAAGAGCAGCAAATTTATCAGCCAGGCGATAGAAAACATATCGGAGATGGTCAACTTTATCAACAAGGCAACGCAGGAACAGGCAAAAACAAACGAGTTTGTTGTGTCTTCTCTGAGCAGAATAAAAACGTCTTCGGGTGAAAATGTGTCGAGCGTTTCACAGCTCAACGAGATTTCAAAACTGCTTGATATGCAATCCAATGTCCTCCAGGACATATTAAAAATGTTCAAGGTCTGATAACTACGATGATAATAATCTGCCCCCAATGCACGACAAAATATAAAGTGGACGAGACCAGAATATCGGGTGATATTTTAAAGCTGAGATGTTCGAAATGCGGCCAGATCTTTTTACTGAAAAAAAAGGCCGTTCCCGTTCCGGCAAAAGAAGAACTGCCGGTAATCGCAGCAGGCAGGAAGATCCTGATAGCGCATCCCTCGAGTTCCATGCGGGAGATGATGGGTGAACTTCTGAGAGAAGCCGGGTTTTTCCCCCTGTTTGCAAAAAACGGCGTCGAGGCCATTTCCATTATGGAGGACACCCACCCCGATGTTGTTATCGTTGATGTAGCACTGCCGGACATATTTGGTTTTGAATTTCCGGATCTGATCAGGAAGGATAAAAGCCTGGAGAGCATAAAGGTTATACTCGTGGCATCCATATATGACAAAACACGCTATAAACGTATACCGCAGAGCTTGTACGGTGCGGATGATTTTATAGAGAAACACCACATAAGAGACAGCCTTGCGGCAAAAATAAACAGGCTTCTCAGCAAGCAGGAAGAGGTCAAAATAGCGCCGGAATCGACAGAGGCGGTCCAGGTCGGTGTAGGGGTCAATGAATCTCCAACCGTTGAAATTAAGACGGATGATGCCCGCAAGCTCAACGAAGAAGAACTCCTGCAAGCACCGGAATACCTGCAGGATATAGAGAAGGCAAAGAGGCTGGCGCGCATTATTATATCCGATATTGCACTGTACAATCAGGAAATACTCGAGCAGGGCATACGGCAGGACACCGTTGAAGAAGTGCTGGAAAAAGATCTCGAAGAAGGAAAGAAGCTCTTCAAGAAAAGGATCTCCGAGCATATACGGCAGCAGGGGGATTTTTTAATGGAATCCCTTCATGAGTTGATACAGAAAAAGAAAAAAGAATTGGGGCTTGTCCAATGACGGAAAACCTGCGGACTATAGCCGGCATGTCTGAAGAGGAGAAACTTCATTTTGCCGGAAGCATCGGCACCCTGCCGTTTGACGACAATAGGGAGCTATTCAAGACGCTGCTGGGGGACGAGAGTTTCAGGGTCAGGAAAACAGCTCTTGAATCCCTTTTAAGTACACAGCCGGCAGACGGGCTTACCGGTCTTTTTATAGATATATTGGACTCACAGGACAATGCAGGGCTCAGGACAGCCGGTGTTGAAGGGCTTACGAGGACCGGGAAAAAGGCCATCAAAAAGATTATACAGGCGATCGATGCGGAACAGTGGGAGTTGTCCAAGCTCCTTGTCGATGTGCTGGGAGACATCGGAGATCCTGAGGTAATCCCCGTTCTCATCAAACTTACCTCCAGTTCCCAGCAGAATTTATCTACAGCAGCCATAGAAGCGCTTGGCAAGATCGGTACGGAAGACGTTATTCCCTGTATAACCGAACTCCTGAACAAAAAGGAGATATACATCGTATTTTCCGCAATAGAGGCGCTTGCCAATCTCGGCAAAAAGGGGGCCAGGCTTCCCCTGGAGAACATCGTCCCTTTAATGGACGATCCGCTGCTCAAAAAAGCCGCGTATGACCTGCTCGGATCGACGCACGATCCTCTGGTTGCGTCCTACCTTATCGAAGGCATAAAAGACAACAAGAGATCCAACAGGGATGCAGCGGCTCGGGCACTGCTCCAACTGTACAGCAGCCTGAACGAACAGGATGCCGTATTCATCAGGAACTCTGTTCGGCAGTCCAACCTCTATGATCCCTACATCGTGGAAAAAATGCTCTCGAGTGTCGACAGTTCCGTTGTAATGGCCGGTATCAGGATCCTCGGCTGGTCCGGCGAAAAAAGTAATATAACTACTCTGTTAAAATATGCGGATGATCCCGATATTGCCGGTGCATGCGTGGCAGCACTGATCGACAGGGGAGATTCTATCCGTCCCGACGTTATCGGCCTGCTCGTCGGGAACAAAAGCGAATCCCAGATCAAGGCCGGGCTGCTCTATCTGTCGCAAATGCCGGACTACCCCGGTACCCCTCCGGACGGGCTATCATACCTTCTCGAGATTGATGATACCGAGGATATACCGGTACTGCTCGCTCGTACCCTCGGAACATATATCGACGTACAGAGCCTCAAGCTTCTTGCCAAACTCATGGCATCGGACAACAAGGCGGTAACCGCCGCCGCTGTCGATAATTTTGTAAAGGTCGGCAGGAACATTCCGGAGCAGGCCCTTGATATAATCCACAGCATGGTGCACAGCAGTGATTATTTATTAAGACTTGCCGCGGCAAGGCTGAGTGCGAGTTTTTACAAAGAAACCATGCAAGAGGACATAAAGACATTGCTCAATGACAGCGAGGCTGCCGTGCGGGCAGCAATGATAGCGACGATCGGTGCATTACAACTCGGCAGTTATGGTGAGGATATTCAGATGGCACTGGCTGATGAAAACAGAGATGTGAGAATAGAAGCGGTAAGGGCAACGGCAAACCTGGTACCGGAAAGATTTATAGATACCGTCAAGTGGCTCATCCATGATGATGATCAATGGGTAAAGATCGAGATTATCAAACACCTCAAACATGCTTCGCAGGTCGATGAGGCAAAGAAGATCCTGAAGCTGTATGTCAATGATGAATCACCGGCAGTTATACTCACGGCCCTGCAGGTCCTCATGGACGGTTCAATAGATGATTGTACCGGCGAAATAGAAAAGGTGCTTTCCAATAAGGATCAGGACATTGTCATGGAGGTCGTCTACATGCTCGGAAAGGCCGGCAGTAAGACCGCCCGCAGTATCCTGGAGCGGCTGAGTACGGGCCCGGAGCAAAAGGTAAGAGAAAAGGCCCTGTCCGTTCTCGAACGATACACAAATACGGAAACTCGCTGATACTATGTACAATACGCTCACCCATACAAGCGCTACGCCTGTCGACCTTGAGGATGACGATTTCCGCAGACTCAGGGACTTTATAAAAGAGTACAGCGGTATCTTTTTTTCCGATGAGCAGAAATACATATTCGTATCGCGGCTTACCAGCAGACTGGGTATACGGAAACTCAATTCGTTCAAGGACTATTACTTCTTTCTGAAATATGACAAAGAACGAGAAGAGGAGTTAAGCATCGTCGTAGACCTCCTGACAACGAACGAGACGTACTTTTTCAGGGAGATATTGCAGCTCAAGGCGTTGTTTGAAGAAATTATACCGGCAATAAAGACCGAGAAATCCTATATCAGCAGGCCTTCATTGCGCATATGGAGTGCCGGGTCATCCACAGGAGAGGAACCGTACACGATCTCAATTATGGCAAAGGAATACGGTGTGGACAAGGATTTCAATATCGAGATTTATGCTACGGACATAAGTCAGAGGGTTTTATCCATATCCAGGAAAGGCATATACGGGAATGCTTCTTTCAGGGTTACGGACGAGTATTACAAGAAAAAATATTTTGATCCTTACGGCGATAAACTGAAAATTAAAGACGAGATCAAGAATATGATCAAAATTTCCCATATAAACCTTATGGACAGTACGGTCATCAACCTGCTCTCGTCCATGGATGTGATCGTATGCCGCAATGTTCTGATATATTTTGATCTCGAATCGAAGAAAAAGCTCATCGAAAAATTCTACGACAAGCTCGGCGGTAACGGGTGGTTATTGCTGGGACATGCCGAATCTCTGATCAATGTTACCAGTTTGTTCAAGCTGGTCCAGCTCAAGAACGATCTCGTTTACAGGAAGCCGTCAAAATGAGCGAGCAGGTCAAGGTCCTCATCATAGACGATTCCGCGTTTAACAGGCGTTCGCTGAAGACGATGCTGGAATCGGGAAACAACATCAAGGTTATCGGTACAGCTACGGACGGAGAGGACGGTTTGAAAAAACTGAACGAGCTTTCCCCGGATGTTGTAACCCTGGACCTTGAAATGCCGCGCATGGACGGTTTTACGTTCCTGAGGATACTCATGAGAACAAAGCCCACGCCTACCATAGTAATCAGCTCAAAGGCAGATTCGGAAAGTGTATTTAAGGCAATGGAACTCGGTGCTGTTGATTTTATTCCAAAGCCGGTAAAACGGGCATCTATGGAGTTATACTCCATAAAAGACGATGTTATTAAAAAAGTACTCAATATCAGGCACATCAATCTCAAAAACGTCCAGAGAAGAATAACGGATATCAATCTAAAACTGAGCCTCGGCATAGATACAGCGGCAAAACCGATAGTAAAGGTTACCGGCGCGGGTAAATTGCCTGAAAGTGTTTACGGTGGATTCAAGCTGATAGCGATCGGTTCATCTACCGGAGGTCCTTCAGCATTACAAAGAGTGATATCGGGACTGGATAAGAATATGAAAGTCAGCGTCGTCGTGTCCCAGCATATGCCTCCGGGCTTTACAGCCACTTTTGCACAGAGACTGAACAAGTATACGAGTTTTACGGTAAAAGAAGCGGAAGACGATGAGCCGCTCAGGCAGGGTACGATCTTTGTATGCCCCGGGGGCTACAGTATTTCTATAAGGACACTGGATACCAGGAGGGTGCTGAAATTAATACCTCGCAGGGAAGGGGATAAATTCATACCGTCGGTAAACGAGATGTTCGCCTCTGCATCCCAGGAGTTCGGAAAGATGTGCGCAGGGGTTGTGCTTACGGGCATGGGAGATGACGGGAAAAAGGGCGTAGTAATGATAAAAGATGCCGGCGGTTATACGATAGCGGAGTCGGAGGAGACTGCTGTCATCTTTGGAATGCCGAGAGAGGCAATAGCCACGGGTAAGGTTGACAGGGTTCTGCCGTACTACCTTATAGCAATGGAATTAAACCGCTGGGCAAAAGGCTAACACCCGTGCTCACCCGCAGAAGACAGGTGTGACTGTAATCATTGACTTGCGATATCGGCAGCAATAGGATAAAAACAAAAAAAGCTGCTTTTATGAAGTATGCAAAAAGTTTGAATCAATTTCTTCCTTTTCTTCTTGCCTTTGTTACGACAACATTGGGCATATTCTTTACGTTAGATGATGCATTCTCCAAAAACGCTTTTATGGATGTGCCGGTTTCTGCCTGCAGCGACAATCAAATTACTCCATCCGATCCTTCACATCCCGGCAACTTCTCCGGCAAGTATCAAGCCTTTATAGATAGGGGTGATAGAGGCTATGTTTCAAACAATCATAGTGGTGCAATTGACGTAAATGATGATGATCTATGTATGCAGGCAGCACCATCTATCACTACAACTTTTTATTATATTGTTTTATATGCGAGCAATCAATATCTTCCGAAACTCGATGTTATAAGGACAATCTTCATCCCTCCAAAAGCATAGTTCCTGGCTGTTCCGCGGTTGTTCCCGGAGGCATTAGGCAAGCCATAAAAAATCTCGATTTATAGTCTCCTGAATTAATAATAGATTCCCCATGGTTTTCCGGCGTCATCCAGAGCAACAGAAAACTCCTTTTCTTCATGACGGCACAGTCATTCAAACGGCTGATTTTCCAGGTTTCGCAAAAATCAATATCTTATTTTTTATCCTATAAAGGAGGTTAAAATGAAAACAAAAGCATTTTTAAAACTATGTATCTTCAGCTTGCTCTCCCTGCTCGTTGCAGCCGGTTGTTCGGATGGTAAGAACGGAGCAACAGGCGCAGCAGGCGCACAGGGGTCGCAGGGTACAACCGGCCCGACCGGTCCGACGGTAACATGGGTAATGCCGGTTCAGGGTGCTACCGGTGTTTATACGGACTCGGTAATCAAGGTGGGCTTTTCAAAACCCATCAGTTCATCGACGATCAATGCCTCGACATTTCTGGTCTCAACAGGCGGGATAAATGTTACGGGGACTGTATCCTACAACCCGGGCTCACAGACAGCATTCTTTGACCCGAATATACCCCTTGTCCAGTTCGGGTTTTACACGGCAACGCTCACAACAGGTGTAAAGGACACATCGGGCAACCCGATCCTATCGAATTACACGTGGACGTTTTTTGCAGGGGGAGCAGCTACACCCTCAAAGCTGTATGTGACCAATGAAAGTGGTGCCAGTAGTAGTATTCTTGTTTTTAACAATGCAAGCACAGCCAATGGTAATATCTCCCCTGACAGAAGTATCACCGGTGCCGCTACTACAATAACCGGGCCGGAGGGTATGTGGCTTGATACAGGATCTGACAGGTTGTATATCCCAAACTGGAACGGTAACAACATCCTTGTTTTTAACAACGCAAGCACAGCTAATGGGAATATCCCCCCTAACAGAAATATTGTCGGTGCTCTTACTACATTCAATGAGCCGACCGGTATATGGCTTGATGCTGCATCCGATACGCTGTATGTTGCTAACTTTGGCGCTAATTCCATCCTTGTTTTTAACAATGCAAGCACAACCAATGGTAATGTAGCACCATCCCGGACAATCTCTGGTGCTGCTACTACATTAGGTCTTCCCCATAGTCTCTGGCTTGATACAGCATCCAATACGCTGTATGTGGCTAACTTTGGTGGCAACTCAATCCTTGTTTTTAACAATGCAAGCACAGCAACAGGGAACATAACTCCTGATAGAACAATTGCAGGTGTCTCTACTACATTAGCTAGTCCAGCTGGTCTATCACTTGATACAGCATCCGATACGCTTTATGTGGCTGATCGTAGTGGTTCCATCCTTATTTTTAACAACGCAAGCACGATCAACGGCGATGTAGCACCGTCCCGGACAATCTCGGGAGCCACTACTACATTAACCGGGCCTTATGGAATATGGCTTGATATGACATCCGACAGGCTCTATGTGGCGGACATTAGCACCGGCAAAATCCTTGTTTTTAACAATGCAAGCACGATCAACGGCGATGTTGCACCATCCCGGACAATCTCCGGTGCTGCTACCGGATTATCTACACCGGCTGCGTTCTGGCTCGATATTGGCCAATAAAATGAAGAAACAGTATGCATAAAGGAGATTACAATGAAGACAAAAGCATTCACTAAATTAATTACTCTCGGTTTGCTTGGCCTGGTTGTTGCCGCAGGGTGCTCTGGGAAGAACGGCTCCACAGGAACAACAGGTCCTGCCGGCACACAGGGGACGCAGGGCAGCGAAGGACCGGCCAATCCGACCGTATCATGGGTAATGCCGGTTCAGGGTGCTACCGGTGTTTATACAGACTCGGTCATCAAGGTTGGTTTTTCCAAGCCTATGGATCCATCCACAATCAATGCCTCGACATTCTCGGTTTCAACAGGAGGTATTCCTGTTACAGGCACCATGTCATATAACCCGGGCTCACAGACAGCATTCTTTAATCCGAATGTACCTCTGTACCAATTCGGATTTTATTCGGCAACACTGACAACCGGCATAAAGGATACATCAGGCAACCCGATCACAGCAAGCTATGTATGGATGTTCCTCGCCGGCGGTTCAAGTACACCGTCCATGCTGTATGTCGGAAACCCGAATACCCCGTCCATCCTCGTATTCAATAATGCAGGCTCAATAAACGGGAATGTTTTTCCGGACAGGACAATTACCAGCGGGTCCCTGAATTGGCCATGGCGTATGTGGCTTGATAAGGCTACAGACCGGCTCTATATAGCTGCTGACAATAGCAGCATATTGGTGTTTAACAATGCGAGCACGATAAATGGAACTGTTACACCTTCAAGAACTATTACCGGCACGCTATTTACCGCTACGAGCGGAATATGGCTCGATTCGGCGAATGACAGGCTGTACATGGCGGATGCGAATGCCAATGCAATCTATGTATTCAACGATATCAGTACACTCAATGGTACCGTTACGCCGGACAGGATCGTATTCGGTGCAAACACAACGATCAACGGTCCCCGCTTCCTGTGGCTCGATACACTCACCGACAGGTTATACGTTGCAAACTATTCGAACGATTCTATCCTGGTTTTTAACGGTGCGAGTACGATCAATGGGGACGTTGTACCAAGCAGAACAATTACAGGCTCTACGATTACGCAACCTGCGGGCATCTGGCTTGATACTTCATCGGACCGGCTTTACGTGGCGGACGACGGCGGGCCTGCCCTCCTTGTATTCAACAATGCCAGCACGATCAACGGTTCTGTAACGCCCGAAAGGATCGTTTATGGTTCGAATACGACATTTGCCTCGCCGTACGCACTCTGGCTGGATACGGCGAACGACCGCATTTATGTTTCAGATTATTCAAATGGGTCTGTTGATGTTTTCAACAGTGCAAGTACTATCAACGGGGATATTGCACCTTCACGCAGAATCGCCGGGTCGAATACCGGGTTTTCCAATCCTGAACCACTCTGGCTGGACATGAACCCGTAACAAGGAGAATACCATGAAAAAAAATAATAATACAAAACTGATCTTTATCGGCATCCTGGGCCTGCTTCTTGCGGCAGGATGCGCAAAAAACGGAAGTAACGGTGCAACAGGCCCTGCCGGAGCACAGGGTACGCAAGGTGCAACGGGCCTGACCCTTCCCTCGGTAACATGGGTCATGCCCATACCCGGGGCAACGGAGGTTTATATGGACTCGGTCATCAAAGTGGGGTTTTCAAATCCGATGAGTTCGTCAACGATTAATACCTCAACCTTCATGATCTCAACAGGCGGGATCAATGTTACAGGGACCGTATCCTACAACGCAGGCTCACAGACCGCGTTCTTCAGTCCCAACCTGCCGCTCAGTGCATTCGGTTCCTACACGGCAACACTGACAACCGGCATAAAGGACACGGCAGGCAACCCGATCACGAGCTACGCATGGACATTCGTTGCAGGCGGATCAAGCATGCCGTCAAAGTTGTACGTCGGTGATCCTTCAGCCGTTGCTCTCTACGTGTTCAACAACGCAAATTCTATAAACGGCAATCTTGTGCCGGACAGGAAAATCACGAGCGGAGCGTTCAGCTGGCCATGGCGTATATGGCTTGATAAGGCATCAGACAGGCTCTATGTGACGGACGACAGTACAGGCCACGTGCTCGTATTCAGCAATGCGAGCACTATAAACGGTGCTGCCCCTGCACCTGTACAGGATATCTCAGGTACACTGTTTACTAATCCGAGCGGTTTCTGGCTTGATTCAGTGAATGACCGGCTGTACATGGCGGATTCGTCATCCAACGCAATCTACGTATTCAACAATATAAGTACACTCAATGGTACAGTTACTCCGGATAGGATCGTTTGGGGCTCAAACACGACGCTTAATTTCCCTCAGTTCATCTGGCTCGATGAACGGACGGACCGTTTGTATGTTACAAACTATTCAGCCCATTCAATCCTTGTTTTTAACAATGCAAGTACGATCAATGGAAACATTGCACCGGACAGAACAATTACGGGTTCTACCATTACAGGTCCTGCGGGTATCTGGCTCGATACTTCATCAGACCGGCTGTATATAGCAGACTCCGGAGCCAATGCACTTCAGGTATTTAACAATGCAAGTACGATCAGCGGCGTTGTAACAGCGGACAGGCTTATTTATGGCACAAGTACAACATTCATTGCGCCTTACGGCATATGGTTCGATATGGCGACTGATCGCATATACGTGGCAGACTTCCAAAACCATGCCGTTGATGTTTTTAACAGTGCAAGCACGATCAATGGTGACATCGCACCATCGCGGATCATCAAAGGGGGAAATACCGGATTCCATTACCCCGAATCGGTCTGGCTGGATATGAATCCGTAGCAGAGCAGGGCAAGCATAGTTTTGAGTACTCTCCGGCGGGGCTTTGCCCCGCCTTTTTTCCCCATTCTCTAGCCCGCTATTTTCTCCGTCACGGGGAGAACGATTTACCGGGCTTTGTTTTTCAACTGTGTGTACAGCTTCATGGTCTCGAACCACCCGATACTGAGCAGGCCTGCAGCAAAACAGATGCCGATGTCAAGCGGCTGGAGTGTCGAGAACCTGAAGAGGGACTGTAGGAACGGTACGTAGATAGTAAGGGCAAGAAACACGATCGCACCGGAAACCACGCCCCAGAGTGCCCTGTTCTTAATGCCCAATGTCGACACGATGGTCCTTGACCATGAACGGTTGGTCAGGATGAGCCCGAGGTTCGCAATGATCAACGTTGTAAACGTAAGCGCCCTTGATTCCGTCTCCGGTTGTCCCAGACGCATCGAAATCATGAAGATGGCGAGGACTATGGCGAGAACAATGGTCCCCTGCAGGAGGCTGATGCCGAACGTCCGCCTGTTGAACAGCCGCTCTTCAAACCTGCGCGGCCTGCGCTTCATGACATCTTTTTCTTCGGCCTCTGCCTCGAACACGACAGAGCTTGAAGGGTCTATGATGAGCTCGAGAAACGCTATGTGTACGGGCATCAGGATCAGCGGCCACCCGAACAGCACGGGAATAAGGGACATACCTGCGATGGGTACGTGTATGGCGAGGATGTAGGCCATTGCCTTTTTCAGGTTGTCGTATATCCTCCTGCCCATCCTGACGGATTTTACAATGGATGAGAAGTCGTCGTCGAGCAGTACGAGGGAAGCGGCTTCCCTGGCCACGTCCGTCCCCCGTGCCCCCATGGCTATACCGATGTGCGCGGACTTGAGTGCCGGTGCATCATTGACGCCGTCGCCGGTCATGGCGACAATCTCACCGTTGGCCTTGAGTGCGTTGACGATGCGCAGCTTCTGCTCGGGTACTGCCCGTGCAAAGATGTTCACGGTCTTCAGTCTCGCTCTCAGTTCGTCGTCGTGCATACCGTCGAGTTCGGGTCCCGTTATCACCTCATCGGATGCCTTTAATCCGATCTGCGCGGCAATGCTTTTGGCGGTAAGCGGGTAGTCACCCGTTATCATGATCACCCGAATACCCGCACCGTAGCATTCCTTCAGTGCTTCGGGCACGGATGGGCGTATGGGATCGGCAAAACCGGTAAGGCCTATGAACTTAAAATCGAAGTCGTGCTGGATCGGCGGCAGGTCATGCAGGCTGAAATATGCCTTTGCTATGCCGAGGACCCTGAGACCTTCCCCTGCCATGATGCTGACCTTTTGTGCGAGGAGCTCTTTATCTCCGGGACCCAGGTGGCACAGATCCGCTATTGCCTCGGGTGCGCCTTTCGCAGCTATCACATAGTCCTTGCCGTCTGCGGACTTCCAGACGCGGGACATGGCAAGCAGTTCCTTCGAAAGGGGGTATTCGTGCTGCATTTCCCAGTCCGTGTGCAGGTGTTCGGTGTGCGACAGCAGATCGTTCCCGAGGCCCTTCAGTGCGCTTTCCATGGGGTCCCTGGGATCACTCTGGCTCGAGAGGATCGCGAATTCAAGGAGCTGATGGAAGTTCTCGGGCAACGGCCCTTTATAATCAGGGGCAAGGTCAAAGAATGCGTTATTGGAGTAGAATTTTGACACGGACATCCTGTTCTGCGTCAGGGTCCCTGTTTTGTCCACACACAGGACGGTTGCGGCGCCGAGGGTCTCTATGGCGGACACCCTGCGGGTCAGGACATGTTCTTTTGAAATCCTCCATGCGCCCAGTGCGAGGAATATGGTCAGCACAACGGGAAATTCCTCCGGCAGTATGGCCATGGCAAGGGTAAGTCCCGCGAGAAAGCCGTTGGACCAGTTTGCCCTGGTAATGCCGTAGACCACTATCACAAGGGCAGAGAGTCCGACGGCGAAGATCGTGAAATTGCGCACAAGCCTGCGCGTCTCACGGTGGAGCAGGGTCTCCTCGGGCTCCAGGACCTGCAGTATCTTTCCTATCTTCCCCAGCTCTGTATTCAGACCCGTCCTGAGGACCCTTGCTGTGCCCTGGCCCTGTACCACGAGGGTGCCCGAATATATGAACGGCAGGTCGTCTCCACCGGGCCTGTCCATTTCCTGTACCCCGTCCCATGCCGATTTCCGCACAGGTATCGATTCTCCGGTAAGGAGTGATTCGTCCACGGTTACATTGTTTGTCTTTAACAGTACCGCATCTGCAGGAACGCGGTCGCCCTCGGACACGATGACGATGTCACCCGTCACAACCTCCCTGCCCGGGATTCTTATATGCTTCCCGTCCCGTATGACCATGGCCCTGGGGCTGGAGAGGTCCCTCAGTGCTTCCAACGCCCTCTCGGTTTTTCTTTCCTGGTACAGGGTAATACCGATGACCACAAACACAAAGCTGAGGAGGATCATCGCCTCCCTGATGTCACCGAGTGTGAGGTAGAGAGTGCCGCATGCAACCAACAGGAGGAGCATGGGCTCCTTGATGACATCGTAGGCGAGCCGCAGGATGTTCCGGCGCTTTGAGGTCGGGAGTTCGTTATACCCGTCCTTCCTGAGTATTTGTAAGGCCTCTCCGGATGTGAGGCCTTTCCTGTCGTCCGGTTTTTGATCCATGGTACGCCAGACTTATCAGACCAGGTATGGATGCGTCAATAAAAGTCCCGGGAATTGCCCTCAGTTTCTTGTTGCAATTTTCCGGTCAATGATTCAAGATTTCAGACAAGGATTCGGAGATGCAGGAATAATGAATAAAAACTCTTTACAGGTCAGGATCGGACGGATGCGCCTTCAGAACCCTATCATCGGTGCTTCCGGCACATTCGGCTACGGCGTTGAATACAAAAAATTTATCCCGCTGGAAAGCATCGGCGGGTTTGTAACGAAGGGCCTGTCCCTGGAACCCAGGAAAGGCAATCCCGAGCCGAGGATCAAGGAAACACCTTCGGGACTGATAAACTCTATCGGCCTCGAGAATATAGGGCTGGACGCGTTTCTGAGGGATGTACTGCCTCAATTGAAAAGTACCCGCACGAAGATCATCGTCAATATCTTCGGCACTTCTATAGACGAGTACGCGGAGCTTGCCGGGAGGTTGGACAGGATTCAACGGATAGACGGTATCGAGTTGAACATCTCTTGCCCCAACGTGAAGGCCGGCGGGGCCGAGTTCGGGAAAGACCCGCTGGTTGTACAGGCCATTACGCAAAAGGTAAGGAACAAGACCGGTAAGACCCTTATTGTCAAGCTGTCGCCCATGGTCACGAGTATCATCGATACCGCGGTTGCTGCCCAGAACGGCGGGGCAGACGCCGTGAGCATTGCGAACACCTATCCTGCGATAGCCATTGACACAAAAAACAAACGGCCTTTCCTCGGCGCAAAAACGGGCGGATTGTCGGGGCCTGCGATCAAACCGATAACATTGAAGCTCGTGTATGATACCTACGGCAGTCTTCATATTCCGATCATAGGGGGCGGGGGCATTTCTACCGCAGAAGATGTCATAGAGTATGCGCTTGCAGGTGCAGCAGCGGTGCAGATAGGTACAGCAAACTTCATAAACCCGGGTATTACGGCACAGCTTGCAGACGGGCTTCAGGACTATCTCGTACGTGCCCGTGTCAGGACATTCGCGTCCCTTACCGGTGCGGCAAAAAATATATCAAGAGTATGAAATGCATTGGCTGAGTGTCGAAGGCATAGCTGTTATGGGTATCTTACTGCTCAGTGCGGTTGCCGATATCCTCTTCATTCTTGTTGCATACAGGGTCTTGATGAGGCTCTTCAAAAGTACGCACGCCGGCTTGAAGGTCATTGCTTTTGTTCTCGCTCTGGCATTGTGCGTCCCCTTCGTTGTAGCGCTTCACCGGTCTACCATATTCTTTTTGGTCCATCATGTTGCATACTTGTGGCTTTTCATCATGATCCTGCTGTGTGCAGGTCTGTCATGGGGCATGCATGCATTGGCCGGAAAACCCCGGTAGTGAAGCATTTACACCCCCAATAAATTTATTAAAAGAGCATGTTCCGCGTCAGTACAGCAGTGTAGTACACGTAAGGGGTGTAACACTGGTATAATTACCCTTGATACACATGCAATAGGTCTTTGAGTTGTTGGCGGTTTGTGAACAATAGCTTTCGAGGGCAGGGGGTGACAACGGATCGCCTGCAAGCACGGCAGAGAGGTCGGGCAGAGGCACCTGCGTGCCCAGGGTGCTGTTGATTTCCTGGACAAACAGGCTTGCAATGAGGGCATAGCCCGTGTTGGTCGGGTGCGCATTATCAAGGCTGGAAAGCCCGCCAAGGTGCTTCATCTTCACCGGGGTGGTCCCCACGAGATATTCCGGAAAACCCTGCGCATCAATGGTCATGGATCGCCCTGCAATCGCAACCTTTCCGCTCATCATATCCGCAAGCGGGACAACATGGACATTGGAATATTGCCGGACAACGGATGCGAACTCGCTGTTGAATTGATCCACCTTCTGATCCATGGCCACCAGTGTCTCGCACGCATTGTAAACACAGGTGGTATCCGTGGTAACGGTGCCGGCACTGAATGTCAAGGCACAGCTGTCCGTATCAGCGGCTTCATCCAATGCAAAGATACCGCCTGGAATGTCACCGAATGTCATAGTGCACGCCGCCAGCTTGCTCAGGGCCGGTTGCTGGGCTGACGGGAGCAGGAGGGCCGCATGCGGGACATCCGCGAGGAACACCTGCGCGCCTGTTGATGCCAGTGACGAAACGTCCTGCTTAATATAGGTGACAAAGGTGTCATACGAAGTCAAAACCTCGTTTGTGATCAGGTCATTGATATAGAGGTCCATGCTCATGATGATAGTCGGGTGCAATTCTCCGACCATCTGTATCTCCGCTTTTACGTCCTTTGTTTCAAATAAATTATTATCATAGGGAACAAAGAGCAGGTTGCTCAGCGCAATGGTAGGGACCGCCATGCTCGTTGTCGATGCAGGGCCGAGCACCTCGTCCTCCACCGTGGCGCCGGGTATGGCGATATTGTACGGTACGATATCCGGGTCTTCGAACAGGTCGGGAAAATTTTTTGTCCCGGAAAGATACGCGATTATGTCCGTTGCAGTCCCGGTAAAAGCACCATTCGTGGTCAATGCATCAAACCCCGGTGCAGGGGGTATGCCGGGCATCCTGAACAGGGGGATGGGAAAGTATGCGCCTGCCTGCCGTGCAACCCATGCTGCCGGACCGTTGAGCTGTGCAGCCTCGTTGTAACTGTCGGACTGGAACCCGGCTGTACCGCTTGCACCGAATCCGACAAACGCCCTGAACGCGCTGCTCACCGGAGGTGTGTACGTATAGGCATTCGCAGCATAGATACAGTTGCCGGAGCCGTCTTCTACAACGAGAGGATAGGTGCCTGCTGTCGGCGTGCCTGCCGTTGTGAAACCGACGGACAATCCGTTGCCCGATTGTGAAGTTATGGTGACTCCCCGCGCTTTGTTTCCCAGATAGATTGTCGTCGGTGTAAACGATCCAGGGACACCGTCGATAACCGCAGCAACCCGCTGGTCCCCGAACTGTGTACCCTGGTCCGGTGATAGTGAGACCAGCCGGGTGCCGGCTACAAAATTTTTACAAATACGGGTGTATGGGTTTTGTGGAGAGCTGCGGCCGGAACATCCAGATACCGCTATTGCGGCAAGAAACGCGTAAAAGAGTGCAGAAAGTACCTTTTTCATGTTTTTTCCCCCATGCCCGAGATAGAATAAACTTCGGGGAAAAATGCAAGCATTATGGATTACATGCCCCGGAACTTCCTCCAGTATCTGATGAGCCCGGGTGCATTCATGTATGCCGGGTCCGCGAGCTCGTAGCGTTCAAAAAGCCCTTCATCGGCATTCCTCTGCTGTATCAGGCCTTTGAAGTATGCCTCGAATTCCTTCACAATGGCCTCGTCCGGTGTGCCCTGTTTTAACCGGTCGCCGATCCAGCCTGTCCACTGCAGCAGCATCTCTTCGAGCCACTGCAGGTGTTCCTGAACGTCTTTGTAAATGCCGAAGTGGGTAAGGTACAATGCCGACGGATTTATCTGCCGCATCTTCTTCAGGGACTCCTGCCAGACCTCAATATTGATATCGGGCGGCGGAGTCGGTGCAAAAATAGGCCCGTCCTTTATACGGATACCGCCGACATCTCCGGTGAACATCATACCGTCGACCAGGTATACGTTGTGGTGGGACGCGTGCCCGGGTGTGGCAAACGCCTGAATCTTGACACCCCCTATGGTTATGACCTCGCCGTCCGCAGTAGGATGGATGCGGTCCTGGGATATCGGTTTGAGCTGTCCCCACAACCTGTCCATGTCGTCTTTATAGATCTGCTTTGCGGACGCAAAGAGCCTGGATGGATCCGCCATGTGCCGTGCCCCGTTGGCATGGACATAGACGGTCGCACCTGCATCCGCAAAGTGCCAGGCTGCACCGGCATGATCGAGGTGAATGTGGCTGACGAAAACGCCGCGTACGTCCTTCACCGCGTAGCCGGCATTCTTTAGCGACGCAGTGATGTTTTTATACGTGGTATCGGGCCCTGTTTCGATCAACACCGGGCCGTCGCCTGTCTCTATCAGAAAGCTTGCAATCGAATCGGTTTTAAAAAAGTTAAGGTCCATAACCGTTATCTTCATTTTTCCTCCTCCCCGGGGATTTTAATGCCGCCGAGCTGTCCGCACGCGGCCTCTATCTCTTCTCCGTGTGTGGTCCTTACCGTGCATGCGATCGTGTGGCTTACCAGGTATTCCTGGAATGCCCGTACATGCTCCTCATCGGGCCGCTTATAGCCGGTGCCCCAGTGCTCGTTAAACGGGATCAGGTTGACCTTGAAAGGAAATTCCTTGAGCAGCTTTGCGAGCTGGATGGCGTGGGCTATACCGTCGTTCATGTCCCGGATCATCACATACTCGAAGGTGATCCACCCCCTTCTCTTCGTATGGTAATCTTTCAGGGCAGCTGTCAGTTGTTTCAGGGGGTAGGTCGCATTGATGGGCATGAGTGCTGTCCTCGTATCGTCGTACAGGGCATTGAGAGATACGGCGAGGTTCGCCTTTGATTCCTGGATAAACCGTTTGATCTGCGGAACAAGGCCTGCAGTCGATACGGTGATCCTGCGGTGGGAGTATTGGTACCCGTATTCGGAAGTCATGATGTCTATTGCCTTGAGGGTGTTGTCATAATTCGCAAAGGGCTCTCCCATGCCCATGAAAACAATGTGGGACAGGGGCGTACCGGGATTTTCGGCCATGACAGCAGCAAGCTGTCCCGTAATCTCGGAAACGCTGAGGTTCCGTTTAAACCCTTTTATGCCGGTGAGGCAGAACTTGCACCCGAGTGCGCACCCGGCCTGCGTCGATACGCACAGCGTATGCCACCTGGTCATGGGGATGAGCACGGACTCTATTGCAGAGCCGTCCTGCAGTCCGAACTGGTACTTTGCCGTATGGTCGCGGCCGACCTTCTTCTCCCGTATCTTCAGGGCGGGTATTTCGAACTGTTCTGCGAGCAAACGCCGCGACGGCCTGGATATGTTCGTCATCTGCTCGAAGTCAGAGACACGGTTTTTGTAAAGCCATATAAATATCTGCCGTGCGTTATACGCGGGCATACCGAGCCTTTTGAGTGCGCTCTCAAGCTCTTTGATCGGGAGATTTTTGATATCGGTCTTTGCCATAATTTTAATATAAGGTTACTCTTCCCTGTTTACAACTCAGGGACATCACCCCGCGTGCCTCATCCATTGATGTCCATTTCCGAAAAGAAATAGGATATCTCGGTAGCAGCGTTCTCGGGGCTGTCCGAGCCGTGTACGATGTTTTTTTCGATGTCGGATGCGAACATGTTCCTTATGGTCCCTTTGTCGGCCTTCTTCGGGTCTGTTGCACCCATGATGCCCCTTACCCTGTTTATGACGTCCTCTCCCTCCAGTACCATGACCACAACGGGTCCCGAGGACATGAAGTCCGTCAGACTGTCAAAAAAAGGCCTGTCTTTATGGACCCGGTAAAAGCCCTTTGCCTTTTCCCTGGTCAGGGAAAGCATTCTCATGCCGATCACCTTGATACCTTTTTCCTCAAACATGGATATGACCTTTCCTATGATCTGTTTGCCGACCCCGTCGGGTTTTACGATTGAAAGTGTTCTTTGCACTTTGCCTCCTTTTATTTACCGTTAGAAAAACCCCGCACTATAATGCGGAGTTGCTATGATACATTCAGATTTCATAGGGTAAGTACGCTGTCACGGCCTGCGTCCTTTCTAACGGAATGTACGTATCAACATAACAATTTTTCGCAGAGTTTCAAGCAATTGAGACTTGCATAATCTCATGGTTCACGTTATGAATACCGCATGCCTCTTTTAAACATAAAAGACCTGAAAGTCTACTATACAGGTCACGGCCTGTTTCGCAAACAATCCGTTACCAGGGCTGTTGACGGGGTTTCCCTCTTTGTCCGGGAGCATGAAACACTCGGACTCGTCGGCGAGAGCGGCTCGGGCAAGTCCACCCTGGGAAGGGCATCTCTTCTGTTGATCAAACCGACCGGCGGCAGTATCGAGTTCGACGGCACGGATATGGTGGATGCTGCCGGGCATAAAGACAAGTCCGTATTAAAAAAGTTCAGGCGGGAGGCCCAGATTGTATTCCAGGACCCTTACGGTTCCCTGAACCCGAGGATGAAGGCCGGCAGGATCATCGCCGACCCCTTGCGTGTACACGGCGTCAAAGACCGCCGGGTGGTAAAGGACAAGGTACTGAAACTGCTGGATCTCGTCGGGCTGCCCGCATCCGCATACGATAAATATCCCTTTGCGTTTTCAGGCGGACAGAGGCAGAGGATCAGCATAGCGCGGGCATTGTCCATAGGCCCGAGGTTCATTGTTGCGGATGAGCCTGTATCGAGCCTCGATATCTCGATCCAGGCGCAGCTCCTGAATCTCTTCAGGGAGATCCAGGAAAAGGAGGGCGTGAGCTATCTCTTTATTTCGCACGATCTCAGGACCGTTGCCTTCATAGCGCACAGGATTGCCGTTATGTATCTCGGCAGGATCATGGAGCTGGCACCGAAGACAGAGCTGATAGCCCGTCCCCTGCACCCCTACACAAAGCTTTTGCTCTCCAGTATTCCATCAAAGGATCGCAGATCAACGGAGCAAAGGGAGAAAACGGATAAGCACGGATCTGGCTGTGTGTTCTATCCGAGATGCGGCTTTGCAAAGGATATCTGCATGGACATCAGTCCGGAGCTGAAAGAGGTATCACCCGGGCATTCGGTCGCGTGCTATCTGTATTAGATAGAGAGAGAAGAAAGAGTTTTTCGTCTCTGCTCGTAAAACAAAGCTCTTTTTGCTCAACGAGGTTATAATTATTGAGAGAGGTATTCATATGGCTGATAAGAATAGCGAGTTTGTTTGCAGTTCCTGTGCGTACACCTCCGGGAAGTGGCTCGGCAGGTGCCCGAATTGCGGGGAGTGGAACACCTTTGTCCAGGTAGCCCATGAAAAGCAGCCCAAAAAGGCATCAAAGACCTCACAGAGTATAAAACTGCAGGAAATAACGTCCGAAACCCAGGACAGGTTTTCGACGGGCATGGAAGAGTTCGACAGGGTGCTGGGAGGCGGTATCGTGCGGGGAGGTCTTACGCTCATCGGCGGTGATCCCGGGATCGGCAAGTCGACCCTTGCCCTTGTCGCCATGGACGGCCTTATAAAAGCACGCATGCAGGTGCTGTACGTTACCGGAGAGGAATCGCTCCAGCAGCTCAAGCTCAGGGCAAGCAGGCTCCGGGTGGACGGTGCCATGGATGCACTTGCAGAAACAGAACTCGACACGATCCTCGATGTGATAGAGCAGAACAAACCCGGTGTCGTTGTGATCGACTCTATTCAGACCATGGAGAGCCAGACAACATCGGCCCCCCGGGGCAGTGTTGCACAGCTCAAGGAGATCACGGACAGGCTCATGCGGTTCTCAAAGCAGAACAACGTCAGTTTTTTGATCATCGGCCACGTGACCAAAGAGGGTGTCATTGCAGGGCCAAAGCTCCTCGAGCACATGGTGGACACGGTGCTTTATTTTGAAGGCGACCGGAACACGAACTTCAGGATCCTGCGGGCCATAAAAAACAGGTTCGGCTCCACGAACGAGATCGGTGTTTTCGAGATGACGGAAGCGGGACTGGCGGAGATCAAAAACCCATCGTTCCTGTTCCTTTCCGACCGGCAGCAGCCTAAGGAAGGTGCTGCTGTTTTTGCGAGTATCGAGGGCTCACGTGCCCTGCTCGTGGAGATACAATCGCTGGTCAGCCAGAGCTACCTCGCCATGCCGCGCAGGACAGCGGTCGGTATCGACCAGACGCGGTTGTCCATGCTGGTTGCGGTACTGGACAAGAGGGCAGGGCTGAGCCTCGGAGGTCAGGACATCTATATCAACGTCGTGGGCGGTGTGAGTATCGATGAGCCGGCATCGGACCTGTGCGTTGTGTCCGCACTCATATCAAGCTTCAAAAGAAAGCCCCTGCAGCCCGACGCTGTCTTTATAGGAGAGGTCGGCCTGACCGGGGAGATCCGGGCCGTGGGTATGATGGAGAAGCGCCTGCGCGAGGCGCAGAAGCTCGGATTCAAAAGGGCGTTTGTGCCCGACGGCAGTACGAAAGGCATCGAGGTCCGCGGAATAGAGACCGTACCGGTGAAAAACATCGAGGCCCTTGTTCAAAGGTTGTTTTGACGCGGAAGGCGCATTTTTTATTGAGTTAAAGAAAATTACCGATTGATGTGGATGACTTTTGCAGGGGGCATTCCGTTGAAATTTGTCGAAGAGGCCGTTGTATAAGCGCCCATGTTTTCCGTATAAACAAAATCACCGTCCTGCAATTCCGGCAGGAATATTTTCCCGGTATTGTGGATGTATTCGTTTTCCGAGAGGGTATCCAGGCCGTCGCAGGTCGGTCCAAACAGCCTGCATTCTTTCGGTGTGCCGCCTTTAACGGCGCACACATGTATCGGGATGTGGTCATAGACCAGAGCCGAGAAAGTATGGTAGACACCGTCATCGATGTGGTAGGAGGGAGGATTTGTCGAGTGTTTTGCCAGTACAACGCTGGCGACCTCTGTGCCCGCATTCGCAACCAAAAACCTACCGGGCTCAGCCAGCAGCAATACCTTGTCTTTCGGGAATAGTTTATCGACCTCTCTGTTGATGATATTTGCCAGTCCCTCGAAAGACTGCTCGTTCCCCTTGTATTTGACCGGGAACCCTCCGCCGATATCCACGATCTTTATCGGGTATCCCTTGGTGACGGTCTCTCCGATAACATAACCCTTTGCTTCCGCTTGTTTGAAAATATCGGCAACAGTCCTGAGCGCCTTTACAAAATTCTTCGGGTCATTGCACTGGCTGCCTGCATGAAAGCTTATGCCCTCCACGGTCATACGGTTTTCCGTTGTCTGCCGTATCAGGTCGATGGCACGCTCCGGGTCAATGCCGAATTTATTGGAGAATTTGACGACAGAGCCTTCATCCGAGATTTTTATCCTCAATAAGAGCCCTGCATCCGGAGAGTGTATTTTTATCTTTTTCATTTCTTCGACGCTGTCATAGGTCAACAGCGGCTTGTATAAATTCAAGACGTGCAGGGAATCCTGGTTTTTTACCGGGTTCGCATAGATAATATTGTTCCAGATAAAGTTCTGCAGATCCCTCGGCTCAAGATGTTTTACCAGGTCGAAGATCAGGTTGAATTCATTCAGGGAAGCAACATCGAAGCTCGAGCCGAGCTTCAGTAACGTTTTTATTATTTCAGGATCGGAGTTCGCCTTGATTGCATAGTATACCTGAACCCTGGGGAGTCTTGCCTTGAATTCCCGGTAGTTTTTTCTAATCTGCTCGTGATCGATGATCAGGAGAGGTGTCCCGTGCTCTTCAGCCAATTGTTTGATAATTTTTTTATTCATTGTTTACGGGAGAGGCATGAAACACTCGAACTGCCACGGATCTTCGTCTACCGCATGTTTCGGATTTTCCTTAAAGAATATAGGTCTGCTTTTCAGCGGATTCCAGTCATAGGCCTTTGAGTGCAGCTCCCCGAGATAAGGCTTTGCAATATTTAAAATATAATCATGGGGTATGTCATCAGGAATAAGAATGCCCTTTCTTGGGTTTTCGATCATGTACCTTACTGCCGAAACAACCCCGGCTGCGACCTGCAGCGTTGTGGCGTTCTGTCCTGGTGCGAGTTTCCTCGTCTCTTCAATGCTTAAGATCGATCCGGTCCACCACGAATTGTAGGGGTGCCCCATTAACAAGGCGCCGAGGATATCTTTTCCTGAGGTAATCTCATCGGTCATGATCCTGAGTTTTGGCTGCAATTCATAATTCCTCGCCCTCAATTCATCCAGGGAAACCAATGCCTCGTGGCAGGGCATATACGCATAATGCACGGTCGGCCGGTAGATGGGGTTGCCCTCTTTATCGTAGACCGTCAGCCGGTCTGAAATACCGAATGCCTCTCCATGCCGTACGATCATACCTTCAATGGGTCCGATTTCGGGAACGTAAGATTTGATCCGTGTGTTCATGCCCATCCGGGCAAGGAATATCTGGTTCTTCGGGCCATAGGGGGCCTCGAATGCGAGCGGCGGATGTTTTTTTTCATGGGTACCCCAGCCCATCTCAGCAGGTGCTATCCCTTCTTCCCTGAAACCTTCTATGCTCCAGGTATTCACAAACTCATCGACCTCTTTCGGCTTGTTGGTTACCTGGGTGTCCCGTTCGCTGCAATGGATGACCCTGACCCCGAGTACCCTCGCTAAGTTTGCGAAATCCTTCGCTTTTTTATAGCCAGTCATTTCATCGAGCAATGTCCCTGAAAACTTTTTATCTTTGATAACTGCGTCTGCTATATCCATTAATCCTTGTTTCGTAAAATGAGAGATTAATCCCGGGTTTGCTCCGTGGTCCAGAATTGCCGTCGGAGAATCTCCAAATTGTTCTTTCAGCTCTTTGATCCGCATCTGTCTTCGGTAAAGGGTTTTTTCGAAAATATCGTCGTTCTTGTAGGGATTCCATAATTCAATCGAGGTATCTACATACAGTGCATTATTTTGATGACACCACGTCAATGTGTCCGTTGTTTCTATATTCCATGCCAGATCGACAATGAGCCCGTTTTTACCTGCATATTTATCCAAGGTAGAGGTCAGGTTTTTCGGTGTTATTTTTTTGTGTACAAATTTAATGCCCGTTTTGGTGAAGGGTTTCAACTGGGAAGCTTTGTCCTCGAAGTCGATAATGGTTATGTTTTTCCTCGGTGCATCGATATGATCCAGGAAGATAGGAAGCGTGCACCGGGAAACGGCGCCATATCCGATAATTAAAATTTTGTTGTTGAAGGTTAGTTTCATAAGATTATGTATTGCAATAAATAGAGAAATGTTTCTATTAAGTCAATGGTTTTTTCACTCCGTTAGAAATCCCTGACATTGTAGAGCGGCTTAAACCGTTTGAACCGTTTAAACTGTTTAAATTTCTTACGCCTGGGGAGGAGAT
>VFSW01000835.1_pt1 | contig 45432 bp, 46 predicted proteins | sample 5358111 | NCBI WGS metagenome assembly VFSW01 (sample SAMN11554181, study PRJNA540505) | mine drainage metagenome | isolation source: sediment from site ElyBrook_90M | place: USA: Ely Copper Mine, Vershire, VT | collected 2017
GACTGGAGCGCGCGGAGAGACCCGCATATCGGGGTTCAAATCCCCGTGCTCCCATCTCCTTCCATCCGGGGACTCCCGGTCAGGTCGGCCGACTGAGTGGTCCCGTCAGGGAACCCTCTGCTTAGACAAGGGTCAGAAGAGTCGATGGACGAACCCCGCCGCACGCAAAGCGCAGGATTCGTACGGGGGGAACCGATCTAACCCTGGGTGTTACGAATCGTGCCGTTCCAAACGAATCGATTTCGGGACCCGAAGTGCACCATCGGAGTCATCTTCTAACGCGTTGTCCTGTCGGGCATGAGGGATCGGGAACCGTTCGAGGTAGCCCCGCGGACGCGAACCTCGACTCCTCCGAGGCCCGCCCGCAGCACGACGCGTTCGGTCTCAGCCGTGCTCTTCCTCGTTGCCGGGGTGTGCGCCATAGCGTCCGCTTTCGTGGCGTGGTGGTCCTACACATTCAACGGATTCACCATGCTGTTTCTCCCCGGGGCGTCGTGGACCTGGTCGGCCGGTAGCATAACATCAACCCAGAGCTTTGCCAGCACCGGCTTGGGTCCCGTGGGCAGTCTCTATGAGGCGATTCTCGCGCTCGCGATCATCGCGGGGCTCCTGGGTATCGTTGCAGGGTCCCTTGGCCTTGCTTCGGTCCTCGGCCGGCGGAAAGAGCCCCGCAGAGGGGTTGTCGAGGGACTGGTCATCACGACCGTCGTGCTCCTCGGAGCCGCAGCTGTCCTCGCTCCTGCCATTCAGCCTTGGGCAATCAACGATTCGACCAACCACTCCCGTTGCAACGGTCTCAATGGCACGTCGCCGTGCAGTTCCTTCTGGGGCAGTCAATCGGGGGTTTCGTGGGGGCCGGCGATTGGGTGGTACCTGGCAGCCACGGGGCTTGCCCTTACGATCCTGGGGCTGTGGCTCTGGGGATCCGGTCGGACCGAGAATGCATCGAGCGGCACGGCCAGGAGTTGACAATCCGGTCGGCTATCGTTTCCCCGATAGCGGAGGGGCTGGCGCATGAAAATGAACCGTTGATTTGTAACCCCCCAGGATGCCTAAGGCCATCGACGATTCTGACCCAGGCATTCACGAATGGTGCGCTGTTCAGGCCAATGCGGAACGAACCAAGGTCACATAATTCGGGTTGAGGACATCTCCGCCGTGGCCAAGCCTCGGAAATGGGGAAGAGTCGTCACCTATCTCGCCGGCGCCGCGCTCGTGCTCCTGCTCGTCCAGTACTTTCTCGGGCTATGGACGAACGTCTACGCCCCGGCTCAGTTTGCCTCGTTCGATCACGGCTCGGGGGCTAACTACCCCCCCTCGCTGAACGTCCACATCACGATCGCCGACGTGCTCTTCCTTCTCTCCATCGTCGCGCTGGTATTCGCTGCGCTAGCACGGCAGCTTCGGCTGATCGTCGCTTCGATTGTGCTCATGGTCTCCATCTTTGTCGCGGGAGAGTTCGGGATGGCGTTCGTGAACTCCGCCCCGAACGACCCGATTGACTCCTTCGGAATGGGAGCGATGTTCCTCGTCGCGCTGTTTTCCGCGGCGGCGCTCGTCATGCTGTCCGCAAGAGCACGGTCCGCAGAGGGCCCCGAGGCGACGCCCACCGCCTCCAGCCCCCGTCCCAGCTAGGACTCGACCCTTCTTAGATTCGGACGAACCCTGTCCGCCCCTCTCCGTTGTACCCGCCCGACCTCTATGGCTTTCGAGGATCAGATGCGGACGTTCACGATACGTACGCCTTTCCGGATGCCCCAGCGTGTGTTTTCCATGGTGATGCGTGCTCCCCCAGGCGCGGATCAGCTAGTGCGGGCGGCACCGCTCGCGCGGGTCCCGAAGAATGGGGTCGCCACCCTCCCCCCCGAAGGTCCCCGCGAGAGTCTCGTCGACCTGGTCCCCTGGAACGTTTCCTGATACCACGCCACGGGGAGAACCGCCGTAAAGTGGTGGTGTAAAGGGGCGGTTCCCCGTGCTCCCAAATCCCTTCGTGGCGGCAATGCCGGTCGGGAAGGGCCGGCCAATGGTCCCCCCCCAGGGAGTACCCTCCACCTTGGGTGATTTCACGGGGGTCGACGGGCGGATCCGAGCGCACGGAAATTCGCCGTCTCGAGCGGGAGTTGGGGGGGTCGGACGATGGATACCCTCCCGAGAGTCGTCGATCCGCTGTCGGGTGAGTGCGAGCGTATCGACCGACAAAGCGTCTCTGGATTCCTCCGCGCTTCGGGACTCAACGCAAGGTACCGGGAAGATGTCTTCCCGACGATCCCCCGACAACCATCATCACGATGGCGGCCAGGATACCGACCACTGCGAACCCCTCCATCGCGTACAGTGCGGAGTTACTGCCGTCGAGGAGGAAGGCCGTGCCGGCGATGGTCGCTCCCAGCGCTGCGATCGCGGCGAGACCCGCGGAGGCTCGCGGCAGGGGTGGGTAATGGCGACCTACGGAGGAAAAAGCGTACCCCGCGACCCCGAGGGTGACGAGCGCCAGGCCGATGTGGCCTGCGAGGGTCACCGGAAGGTAGCCGCTCTCCAAGGCCAGGGAGCCCCCGACGGCCGAGGTCAGTAGAAACATCACGAGTACCCGCGCTCCCCAGACCCGGAGGGAGGGTCCTGCGGTCGCCTCCGCACTCCGGGGGGTCTTGGGCGCAGCGGACTGTGTTGCCATCGTCAGTTCGGGTTTCTCGCAGTCGTCTCGCGGGTCGCTTCGGAGGCCCACTTCCTGGCGGCTTCGGGGTCGTCTCCGTCCCAGTCCGCGGCGACCTGTCGCGTGGTGACGTTGAGGCGGTTATACAGGTTCTGGGTGGCGACGCCGAGGACCAGGAACGCCAGCTCGCGCTCTTGGAAGTGGCGCGCCGCCTCGTCCCATACCACGTCGGGAACAGGGTCCGACCGGTCGCTCAACCGTGTCATCGCCTCCGCGAGGGCGAGTGCGGCTCGCTCCGGAGCCGTGAACCGCGTCGACTCCCTCCACGCAGAGACGGCGAAGAGCCTCTCCTCGGTCTCTCCGAACTTCCTCAGCAACATGCAGCCTCCATCGAGGCAAAGGGCGCAGCCGTTCAGCTGGCTGGCTCGGAGCATGGCGAGAGCGAGGGCGCGCGCGGGCGGTCCCTGGAGCTGACCGAGGAGTTGCCCAAGGGTCTGTAAGGGGGCCATCGCCTCGGGAACGATCGCCGCCGGGTTCCTCAGTCGGGTCTTGGGCGTCACCGTGGCCGTCTGCATCTTTCTTCGCTCCTCGGCGCAGTCGCCTGCGCGTCCCATTACATAACCAAATTAGTATATACAGTACGGGTCCCCGTCCAGAACCATCCGCGGCGTTCGTCCCAATACGAAAGTGGAGTGGTCCGCTCAACGGCTCACGCGAGGGATAGGTAATTAATGCCGTAGTTATGCTTAACCGACCCAGCATGACTCGGGACGTCTTCTCGGCCCTGGCCGACCCGACTCGGCGGCAGGTGCTGGACCTGCTGACCCGTCGCGAGCGGGCTGCCGGTGAGCTCGGGCGGGCGTTCCCGTGGATCAGTCAGCCGGGGATGTCGAGGCATCTGAGAGTCCTTCGGGAAGCCGGTTTGGTGCGCGTGCGCCACGAGCGCCAGCACCGGTACTACTCTCTCCGGAGCGAGCGGTTGGCCGAAGTCGATGCGTGGATCTCCAAGTACCGCGGATTCTGGGAGACGGAATTGGACTCCCTCGAGGCCTATTTGGAGACCGCGAAGCGAGGCCGGTCGGAGAAGCGGAGCTGAGCGAAACCCCTCCCCGGAGGCCGATCCCCGGAAGCGAAGGGGGCCCGGGACTTCTCCGCATGGACCGAGGGAAGGCGAGCGTGGTCTTCCGACGCCTCCTCCGCCATCCGATTCAGGACGTGTGGGCAGCCATCACCGAGCCGAGGAAGGTCGAAATCTGGTTCATGACCAAGGTTACCGGCAGGTTTTCACCCGGCGGGCGACTCGACATGGAACACCCGAACGGGGTTCACGCTACCGGTCGGGTGTTGGAATGGCATCCGCCGCGCACCTACGAATACGAGTGGGACCTCCCCCCCGGTCCGAACCATCCGGAAGCGGAGGCCTCTATTGTCCGCTGGGAACTGACTCCCACGGGAGAGGGGACGTTACTGGTCTTGACCCACCGGAAGCTCGGTCGGCCGACGGCGGAGGTCTTCGTGCGAGGACTGGCCGTATTCCTTGATCGGTTGTCCGCCCACCTGGATGGGGTACCGCTACCCCACCCCCCCTGGGTCCCGCGCGAGGCGAGTTCCAAGCCCGCGACGTGACGCCGGATCCCCCCTGACCGGGGCGATCTTCCGCCGCCCATCTACCTCCGCCGGTTGGGACGCGCCAACCGCAGAGTAGGGTGGGAACCCAAGCTCCCACCTGCCGGTCTGAGCGGCCGGGGCCGTTCGGCCGGGAGATGCGCGGGCGCGCCTCACTCGGAGGTCGTCCCGAGCACGTTCGGGGCGTCCGTACGCGTAGCCGCCGAAGGGCGCCTTCCCAGGACCTCGCGTCCGAACAGGATGAATCCGCCGGCGAAGACGAAGGCGATGGCCGCGAGGGCGAACGCCCATTGGAATGACACGAAGGCCGGCACCGGCACGCCGAAGCGGATGACGACGTACGTCGTGAGCAGCGAGCCCGAGATCGGGGCACCGAGCGAACTTCCGACGTTGCGGAAAACGGCGCTCATCGACGTCGCGAGACCCATGTCTCGCGGGTCGACCGTAAGTACGAGCAGGTTGATCATGCCGGCGTTCACGATCCCGATTCCCGCACCGACCACGAACTCCACGGCCAGCAGTGAGACGAGCGATTGGGCCGGGATCGCGAGCAGGAACGCGGCGCCCGTGATCGCAGCGCCGATTACAGTGATGGGACGTGTTCCGATGCGGGAAACGAGGATTCCCGCGATCGGAGCGAAGATGAGCATGCCGATCGCGAGCGGCACAAGCGAGAGCCCCGCGCTGAGCGTGTCCATGCCGTACCCGCCGGACCAGGACGGGGCTTCAAAGAGGAACGTCATGGAGAGGAGGGCGAGGTACATGCCGAGTCCCGCGACGGCGCCGACAATGTTCGTCACCATGACGTTGCGCTGACGCAGGAGACGGAAGTCGAGGATCGCCTCTCCTCCGTTCCGCTGGTAGCGGAGCTCGAAGAGGACGAGCGGAACGAGGAGGATGCCTCCCGCCACGAACAACGCCTCGGTTGTGGTCGAGAGCCAGCCCCACGAGGGCCCCTCGGAGAGAGCCAGGACGACCAGAGCGAGGGCGCTGCCCAGGAGGGCGGCGCCAACATAGTCGACCTTGGCCTGGGGCCGGCGGTACTTCGATTCCCGAACGTAGACGAAGACGAGAATCGCAAGCAGGATCACGAACGGGATGGCCGAGTGGTAGGTCGTCCTCCACCCGTACGTGTAAGAGACCCAGGCGCCGACCGGAAGGCTGACCGCGAATCCCGCGCCGAACATGGCGCTGAGGATTCCCTGGGCGCGAGGCACCATCTCCCGCGGAAACTCCTCCCGCACCAGGCTCAAGCCGAGCGGGAAGATCGTTAGCCCGATCCCCTGGAACGCTCGCGCGGCGATCATGAAGTCGTAGTTGGGGGAAAAACCGGTGATCGACACGCAGACCGTGTAGATCCCAAGGACGATTCCCAGCATCCGCTTCTTGCCGTAGATGTCGCCGAGCTTCCCGACAACCGGGCTGAGCGCGACGCCCGTGACGATGTACGAGGAGAGGATGAGGCTCGCCTGACCGGGGGTGATCTGGAACTCCCGAGAGATCGCACCAAGCGAAGGGGTTAGCATGCCCTCCACGTACAGGACGAGCGTGATGACCGCCGCCAGGATCACCATGACGCGGCGGGCGTAGGCCGCGTCGTACCCGTTCCGGTTCCCTCCGTTTCCGGCCGGTGGGGCGCGGCTGGTCCCGGCGGGCATCAGGCCCTCCCCCGACGGTGGGAACCGTCCCGCTCTCGGTGCTCCCGGATGCCCACGCAGAGCGCTCGCAAGGTCGCTGCGGTACGCGCGCGCTGCTCCACGGGGAGCCGCTCGCTCGAGGCGCGGACAACGGCAGCGACCTCGCGGTCGAACTCGCGCAGCATCCGCTCCGCCCGCGGAGTGATCCGTACGACGATCCCTCGACGGTCGGACGTCGAGTGGCGGCGGCTGGCCCAGCCACGGGACGCAAGGGAGGTGACCAGCGAGGTCGCGGCCGGACGAGAGATGCCGAGCGCGTCCGCGAGCGCCGACACGCGAAGACCGTTGGCCTCGCGGATCCACCGCAGCGCGAGGTGTTGGCCCAGCGAGACGTGGTCGCGGCGGAGCAGGTGGGCGTGGAGATGCTTCGTCTCGACGAAGGTCTCCCAGAGCGCGGGCCAGATATCTCCCGCGGCCGGGCCGGACGGGGCAAGGGACATGATGATTAAGCTAACTTAATGATTAGATAAGACTAACCTTATGGTTCCGGGGCGTCGCGTGCTCCGTGCGCTCCTGTCGCAAGCCTCATCGGTCCGCCCGTCTAGGGGAGGGAGACCACGATGCCGCTCGAATACACGGGGATCCGAGTACGGGACCTCGCCCGCTCGATCCGGTTTTACACCGAGGGCCTCGGGATGCGGCTCGGTCCCACGGGCCGAATGGCGGCGGGGGGTACCTGGCAGGAACTGCGCGACCCCGTGTCGGAGACCGTCCTCGAGCTCAACTTCTACCCGGGCGACCCCCCGTACCGGGAAGGCGACGAGCTCGACCACCTCGGCTTCCGGGTCGAAGGCCTGGACCGCGTCATCGCTCGGCTCGTCGAGCTCGGCGGGCGGGTGCGGATCCCACCGTTCCGAGAAGGGAACGATCGACTTGCCTTCCTCTCGGATCCGGATGGCGTCTGGGTCGAGCTAATCGAGCGGGAGTCGGAAGAGCTCCCGCCCACCTCCCGGTTCGGCGCGTGAGCGGGGCATCGTCCGGCGTCGGGCGACGGGCATATGAAGCGGGGGCCGCCATGTCCCGCCGGTCACCGTGGGTTCTTCGAGCGCCGCCGATCCCCGCCCTGCCGAGGTTCCGCGCGCAGCCTATTCGCTGACCCTGAGCTCGGGGGTCGTCTTCGCGACGAGCCTCGCGATCCAACTGATCGGTTTCGCGGGCAGCTTCTACCTCATGCACCGCATCGGGATTAGCGATTCGGGACGGACGCTGCTCGGGACGGCCCAACTCTTCCTGCTGATCGGATCCTCGATCAACGGCATCGGCGACCTCCGCCTTGGAAGCGCGTACACCTATTTTCTGGCGCGGGGCAAACCGCCCGCCGACAACACCGCGACCTACCTCGGAATGCGGGTGGCGATGGTCGGGGCCGCGGGCCTCATCCTGTTTGTGGTCTCCCCGATCTCCTTCGGCGGCGCCGGAGCGATCGCCCAGGGGGGCACGGAGCTCACGTCGATCGGGATCTTCCTGACCCTACCGATCCTCTGGTCGTTCTCCACGGTCTATAACCAGATGTTCATCGGCCTCGGGAACTCGCTGCGCGCCCAGTTCCCCTCGCTGGTCGAGGCGATCGTGCGCCTTCCGGTGCTGATCTACGTCGCGTTCAATTTCGCATCGGGCAGTGGGGCGGTCCTTGGGGTCACGGTCGCCTATGCCGTGGGCGCGGCCGCGTCGGCGCTCTTCAGCGTTCCGGCGATCCTGCCCCGCCTGCGCGGCTTTCGCTTCTCCGAGGCCACCCGTCTCTTTCGGTACGCCTGGCCCCTCATGGGCAGCCTCCTCCTCGGATACCTAGTCACGAACATGATCCCGCTCCTCGTCGCGACGCTCGGCCGGGACCAGCTCTCGATCTTCCTCGCCGCGAACGGATGGCGCATCCTGGTGCTGTCCGTCCCCGCGGCCGTGACGACGCCCCTGTTCCCGTACCTCGCGGGGCTCCATCAACGAGAGGAGTATGAATCGGTCCGGCGCGGGACCTGGCTGGCCCTCCGCTATTCGGCGATGCTCCTCGTCCCCGGGGTCGTCGCGCTCGTGACCTACCGGTACAACTTCCTGAACGACTTCGCGGGCCTCGGGTACGCGGGCCCGGGGAACATTCCGCTCGCGATCCTCGTCGCCGGCGCGTTGCCGCTCGCGCTCAGCCAGATCATGCAGTCGAGCATCAACGCGATCGGCCGCCAGCGGCTCGAGCTCTACATCACGGGTACCCAGGTCGGAGTCTTGTTCACGGCGGTGCTGCTCTTGATGCCGCCCTGGGGGGTGCTCGGGCTCTTTCCGCTCGGCGCAGGGTTGGTCGCGGCCGCCGTCGCCGTGCTCGTCTCCTCGATCGCCGCGCTCGCTCTCAACACCTACTTCATGGAGTCCCTCATCCGGGTCCACATTCGGCCGCGGCCGATCGTGGCGATCACCGGGAGCGCCGCCGGTTCCTTCGGCGTGCTCTGGCTCTTCACCTCCTCCCACTCCCGGCTCCAGCTGTTCCCGGTGAATGGCTGGGAGCAGCTGCTCGCGGCCGTACTGATGGGTTTCGCCGTCTACTTCCTCATCCTCGCCAGCGTGGGAGAGCTGACGCAGCGCGACGTCCGGCGGATCGGCCAGTCGATCGGCCTTCCGCGACGCCTGTGCGAACTCCTCGCCCGCATTTGCTGGAAGGAGACCTCACCCGACCTCGACCCCGTGGACCTCTCGCGGGCCCCCGGCCTGCGGGCGACGGAGCTTCCCGAGACGTTCAGCGGTACGCGTGAGCTCCCCGACCTCGCCTCCCCGCTCCCGGAAGGGGAGCGGTCGGATCCCGAGGACCCCGAGCGCTGAGCCTCCAGAAGGGAGCGACGGTGCGCCGGGCGCGGGACGTCTGTCGCCCGGCGAGCGTCAGAGAGCTTATGGCCCCCTGCCCCGTTTTCGGTCGGAGGCTCCCCACGATGGTCCAGGTCGAGATGCGCCCGGCGGCAGTGGCGCAGGTCCAGGCGCTCCTGAGCAGCCAGAAGCCCGAGGTCGGTGTGCGGGTCTATGCCCAGGCGGGCGGGGGCGGGTGCTGTGGCGGCGGCAGCGCGGTCCAGTTCGGAATGGCGTTTGCTCAGCCCCGACCCGACGACGAGGTGGTCCGCGTCGACGGGGTGCGGCTCTTGGTCGACCCGGCGAGCACGCGATTCGTGGATGGCGCGGTCATCGACTATGTCGAAGACATCACGGAGTCGGGATTCAAGATCACGAACCCTACCCTGCCCGAGCCGGACTCCGCGGGCCGGGAGGGGGGGTGCTCCTCCTGCGGGAGCAACGCCTCGAACGGCGGCGGTTGCGGCTGCGGGTCCCACTGAGCCGACCCGAGTTGCCCCCGACGTTCGCCCTGAGGTCTTTCCTTAAATATCGGTCCGCGGCTCGCGCGCGCCCATGACGGGGGAAGCGCTTCGGAGCCAGGACCTGCGGAAGGTCTACACCTCCCGCGGAGCCCCGCCAGTCGTGGCGCTCGCCGGCGTCTCCATGGAGGTCCGGCGCGGGGAACGCGTCGCCCTCCTCGGACGGAACGGGGCGGGGAAGACGACGTTCCTCAAGATCGCTTCGACCCTCCTACGCCCGACGTCGGGGACGATCGAAGTCTTCGGGTTTGACGTCTCGAGAAATCCCGAGAAGGCCCGACCGTACATCGCGGTCGTGCCTCAGGAGGGCAAGCCGTTCTTCCATCTGACGCCCCGTGAGCAGGTCTACACGTACCTGCGCGCCCGGGGGATCGCCCGAGAGACCGCCCGCGCCCGAACGGAGGAGTCGCTCGAGCGGATGGGTCTCCTGGAGTTCGCCGACCGTCTCGCGATCACGCTCTCCGGCGGGCAGCGCCAGCGGACCATGGTCGCGACCGTCATCGCGACCGAGGCACCGCTTCTCTTCCTGGACGAACCGTCGATCGGTATGGATCCGTTCGCCCGTCGGGACGTATGGGCGTCGCTGCGGTCGCTCACCCAACGCGGGTCGACCATCCTACTGACCACGCATTACCTCGACGAGGCCGATGCGCTCAGCCACCGGCTTTACATCGTCGAACGGGGCGAGGTGCTCGTCAGCGGCACGGCCGAGGACCTCAAACGGTCGGTCGGGGGCACGCTGAAAGTAGCGATCCCAGGGGGCGCGCGAGAGGTCGAGCGGTTCCGTTCGTTCGGTTCCTGCGTCGCGGACGGCGAGCACCTCAGCGTCATCGTGGCGCCCGAACGGCTCGGCGAGATCATGGAGCTCGCCGTCCGCTCTCGCCTCACCGCGACCGTGGGCCCGGTCACGCTGGAAGAAGCGTTCCTCCGGGTGGTCGGTCGGTCGATCAATGAAGAGTAGCGAGCTGCCACCGCTGGCCTCGGTCCCGTTCCGGGGGCTCGGGGCCTTTCTCTGGACCGAGGTCCTTGTCCAGGCGCACGAGAACCTCGCGATGGCGACGTCGATGATCGTCCAGGGCGTTCTGCTCGTCTTTGTCGTGATCCTCGCGCCGGGACTGATCGGGATCGCGCTGGTGGGGGCGATCCTGTTCTCCATGTTCGCGATGGGCCAGCGGGTCCTGAACGAGGCCGCCTACATCCGGATCGACCACAAGGCGAACGACCTCTACCTCGCGGGACCACTTTCCCCCGAGGCGTACTTCCTGGGGATCTCGCTCGGCATCCTGGTCGTGTACCTGACGCCCGTCGTGCTCCTCGGCGTGATCACGGCCGTGGTCGTCCCGCTGTCGGTCGAGGTCGCCGCCCTGCTCGTCGGGCTCGCGGCGGTGGTTTGGCTGTTCGCGGCCTCGATCGGCTACGTCTTTTCGACGTTCTTCCGCGACAACCGCGCGATCTGGGCGTACGCGAGCCTGTTCTTCAATGTCTTCGGGGTGCTCCCACCGGTGTTCTACCCGTTCGCGCGGTTCCCCCCCGCCCTCCAGCCGATCGCTCTCATGATGCCGCCGAGCGCGGCGGCCGCGATCGTCCAGCACGCCCTCGGCGCGACGGCGCTCACCGGTGCGGAGCTCGCCCTCGCGCTCGGAAGCCTCGCGGTCGAGACTGTGGGAGCGTTCCTCTTCGCCATCTTCTGGGCGCGACGCAGCGTCCGGGGAGACTAGATCGTGCACGTCGCGAGCGAATTCCCGAAGGTCCCCACGCGGGGGCGCGCCCTTCCGGCTTTCCTCATCGTGGGCTGGCGTTGGATCGGGCGGAACCCGGCCGTCGCGATCGCCCCGATCCTCCTTCCGTTCATCTTCCTGTACTTCCTGTCGTTCATCTCGCCGCCCTCGCTCCTTCCGCTCGAGATCGTCGGGGCGATGCTGTTCACGATGCAGAACATCGGCTCCTGGGTCCTCGGCGACAGTGCCACCTGGCGGATCGAGTGCTCGCTCCAGGACATGTTCGTCGCGAGCTCCCTCGGTCGGCTCCGATACTTGTTCGGGATCGCCTTCTCGAACCTGATCGCGATGCTGCCGGCCCTGTTGCTCCTCGGGGTCCTCCTCTCCTGGGTCGGGGGCCAGCGGGGGGTCCCCCTCACGCCGTACGCCGCACTCGTCCTGGTGGGAAGCCTCGCCACCCTTTGGGTGCTCTTTTCCTCCATTGGGATCGCGATCTCGAGTCGCCTCCGCACCCAGCGCGAGATCTGGCCGGTCGGCAACCTGACGTTCACGATCCTCGGCATGCTCTCGCCGCTCTACTACCCCATCTCGGCGCTCCCCCCCCTCTGGCAGGATGCCGCCCGGTTCCTCCCCGCGACGTACGCCGCGCTTCTCATCCAAGGCGCGCTCGGAATCACGCCGGCTTCCCCCGCCGAGATGGCCGGCTACGCCAGCCTCCTTGCGGTCACAGTCGTCGCGGTGCTGTTCGTCGCCCTACGCCTCTACCGCTGGGGGGAGGAGTAGGTGGAAACGTTCAAACGGGGACCCGGCATAGCATGCCCATTGCGTCCCGTGGTACGGCCGGCCCGATCCCTTCTCGCCCCGGGACGTGCTGGTGTCGGGCGATCGCGCCCCTTCTCACGCTCCATCCTTCCGGACCGGGAGTCCCGTTCGACGGGAGGGTAGAGAGACCGTACGATGGGTAACGACGAGTTCGACGAGATCCTGTCCGCGCTTGACCGTGAGACGGCGCGCATCCGCGTGCGCGCCGAGCCCCGCCGATACAACAAGCCGGCGACTGTCATCTCGGGCTTCCCGCCCGGTGTCGACCTTCCCGACATCACGCGGCAGCTCAAGAATCGACTCGCTACGGGCGGCTCGGTCGTCGAAGGCGAGGTCTACCTGCAGGGCGACCACCGGGCCCGCATCCGCGAGGAGCTCGGCAAGCTCGGCTTCGACCCCGAGACGATCGAGGTCTCCGATGCCGCTCTGCCGAAACGGGGCCGACGGGGCTAGGCCCGACCCCGTTCGTTCCGCACCGATTCCCGCCCGATCCGTCCCGGCGGCTTCGTGACGCTCCCCGGGTCGGACGACCCGGTGGGGCGAATTTGCACACGTCAAAGAACGTATATTCGACCAGCGCTCCCTCCCTCCGAGGACCCGCATGGCCGCCTACGCCCATCCCGAAGTGCTTGTCGAGAACGACTGGCTCGAAGCCCACCTCTCCGACCCGAAGGTTCGGGTCGCCGAGGTCGACTACGACCCCGCAGCGAACTACGAGATGGCCCACCTACCGGGGGCCGTGCTCTTCGACTGGCGCCGGGACATCAACGACCCCGTGAACCGGGACATCCTGAGCCCGGAGGCGTTCACGCGGCTGTTCCGGACCGCCGGCATCGACGACGACACGGTCGTGGTCCTCTACGGGGATTTCAACAACTGGTTCGCGGCGTTCGCCTTCTGGGTCTTCACGTACTACGGCGCCCACCGTCTTCGGCTCCTGAACGGGGGCCGGAAGAAGTGGATCGCCGAGGATCGCCCGCTGACGAAGGCGGTCCCGCAGCCGACGCAAGGGAGCTTCGCCGCCCGGCCGGCCGACCCGAAGCTCCGGGTGTTCCTCGAAGGCGTCCGCGCCGCCCTCCCCGAGGTGAAGGCGGGACGCCTCTCCCTCGTGGACGTCCGGGGTCCGAAGGAGTTCTCGGGAGAGATCACGGCCCCGCCCGAATACCCCACCGAGCACGCTCAGCGGGGCGGTCACATCCCGGGGGCAAAGAACATCCCCTGGGCGCAGGCGGTGCGGGACGACGGCACGTTCAAGTCCCGCGAGGAACTCGAGGCGCTCTATCGGGGGCACGGCGTGCTCCCGAGCGCTCCGGTCTTCACCTACTGCCGGATCGGCGAACGCTCGAGCCACACTTGGTTCGTGCTGAAGTATCTCCTGGGGTACCCCGACGTGAGGAACTACGACGGTTCGTGGACCGAGTGGGGGAACCTGGTGCGGACCCCCATCGAGAAGTAGTCCGGCCTCTCCCGGGCGGGCGCTCGTCGAGTTCAGGCGCGCCGGCGCCGGGGGTGGGGGTCGGCCTCCTTGCGGACGAGAAACTGGTGGAGGCTTTCCTCCCGCCGATGCGCGAGGAGCGAGTGGCCGGTCTGGTCGGACCAGCGGACCATCTCGATCGGGCTCGTGGGGTCGTCCGTCACGACCAGGACCGCCTCGCCCGGGCCCCGGCGCGCGAGTTCCTCATTGAGCTGCGTCAAGATCGCCGAGCACTCGCGTCCGATCTCGAACATCTCGAGGTCGGGGAGGACGGGCCAGCAGCGGATCCGTTGGCGTCGGATCCGGTCCGCCAACCGCTCAGCGACCGCCCCCGCGGTTTCGAGGAGGCGCGCGGGGTCCTCGGGGCGGGCCGGCCGGACCCGGACGACCCAGCCGTCCGAGTACGGGGCGTCGTTCAGGAGACGAGGGCGTTCGAGCAAGGCGTCGTTCCGGGCGACGATCGTGCCGTCGACCGGCATGCGCACGGCCCCGGTGTACCGCACGCTCTCGACCGTCGCCACCGACCTTCCCCGAGCGACCTCGTCCTTTCCGGGCCGGAACGTGACTCGCCCGAACCGGCCGGCGAACGCAGCGAGCGGACCGAGCAACCCAACGAGCGCGGTCCCGTCGTGGTCGACCGAGGACCACCAGGTGTCGTTCTCTAGGTCGTACAGTCGGTCCTCCGGCAGGACGCACCCTTCGATCTCCACGGACCGAGCAGGCTCCGGGACCTTCATACCGTCTCGGGCGCGACAACCTTTTGGTCGGCCCCCACTCCATCCCCCCGATGGCGTCGCGGACACGCGCGGAACCTCTTGCTTCCCCCGCGTTCCGCGCTCGATGCCGGTGCGGCCACCTCCCGACGCACCACATGATGGTCGTCTCGATCGGGACGACGGGAAGCTTTCGTCTCGACTCGAAGGGGCCCTGCGCGCTCTGCGGCGAAGCCGCTTGCCGCCGTTTCACACCGGGTGCACCGTAGCGGGGACTTCGCAGGACTCCGGGAACGCGGGCCCCAGCGGCTTAGCCGTACGCCGCGCGGATCAGGTAGTCCTTGAAGCGTTGCAGCCGCTCGTCCCAGAAGTGGAAGTGCCAGGAGCGGGCCTCTTCCCACGCTTCGCCCGAACCCCATCCAGAGTGTTCGAGCGTCACGTCGATGCCCTCGGGGGACTCCTGGAGGCGCACGTAGACCCGGCTCTCCGTCCCGGGGCGATTCATCAGCGCGGTGAACGCCGGAGGAGCCTGCCAGGAGAAGCCGATGTCCACGTCGTTCGTCCGCTGGAGGACCGTTCCCCGGCTCTCGAACGCCTCCGGCTCCGTGAATCGAAGTCGGTACTCTCCTCCGACCTCCGATCCGACCGCCGCTTCGGCGCAGAGCCAGCCCTGGAGTTGATCGGCCGTCGTGAGCGCCGCGAAGATCATCGGTATCGGCAACGGCACGGTGACCTGGAGCAAGATCGGGTCTAGCGGCTCGTCGACCACGTTGCCCGCTCCCTCTTTCGGGCCTAAAGGTTTTGCGTGGACGATGGGGGAGGGGCCCACCTCGGATTCCGGGTCGTCCATGCGAGGCGGACCGCGGCTAGAGAGACCAGTGTGTCTGTCAACGGCCTTCGCACCGTTCGATTTCTGCCCCCAGGGCCAAGGCAAGGGCCCTGTGGCCGGACGGCGGGCCCTCCATCACAGGACCGAGATCCGGTCATGCCGGTACACCGTTGCCGTCGTCGGACGGGCGGCGCGGAGGGAGCGAGCTCCCGAACACCCCCCCACCCGGTCGCCCGGAGGTCTATCCCCTATACCTCGAGGTAGTGCCTCGCTCCTTCGATCAGGAATCGGATGTCCGATGCCAGGGAGATGAACCGGAACCCGAGATCGACGGCGGTCTTCTTCTCCTCGGGGTCGACGATGAGCGTACCCGGGACCTTCCCGTGCCGTTCACAAGCTTCGACCACCCTGCGCATGGCATCGTGCACTTTCGGGCTCTTCCGGTCGTCAAGGAGGCCCAAACTCAGGGTCAGGTCTTGCGGTCCCACGAAGAGCAGGTCGAGGCCGCTGACCCCCGCGATGGCCTCCAAGTGGTCGAGGGCCTCCCGGGTCTCGATCTGAACCCCGACCAGGGTCTCGGCGTTCGCGCCACGGAGGTAGCTCGCGAGGTTCGTGCCGTAACGGGAGGCCGCGGAAGCGGCCGCTCCCCGAACACCATCGGGAGGGTACTTGGAATAGGCCACCGCCGCCTTCGCCTGAGCCTCCGTGCTGACGAGAGGGGCCAGGATCCCGTGAGCCCCCGAGTCGAGGGCCTGCTTGATCAGGTACTGGTCGACGTCCCCGACCCGAACCAACGGGGAGGGACCCCCTTCGGCGAGGATCGCCGTCATCGCCGCGAGGGTCTCCGGATTCACCTGCGCGTGCTCCGTATCGATCACGAACCAGTCGAAGCCGAGCCCCCGGATCGCGTCGAGCGCGACGAACGAGGAAGCGGAGATCCAGGATCCGAACGACAGCTGCTTCGAACCGAGCAATCGGTCCTTGAGGGAATTCTTCACCGAGGTTACCGAACCCTCAGCGGGCGCCGGGGAGAATACGTTTCCCCCCGCCAGAGCCCACACGGACCCGAAAGAAGGATCGAGGGTTCGGAAGTGGACGGGTCGGGATTCCCTGGCTTGCGAAGCGGAGGAGTTTCAGGAAACCGGTTCGTACGTCCCTCTACCCACCTTTGGCATCGAAGAGCCCCCGGCTCGGTTGAACTCGTCGAGCGTCCGTGGTCCTCCTGCTGGTTGTCGCGACGCCTCTTGTCGTGCGCGAGCATAGAGCACGAATGCTGCGCGTCCGCGAGCTTTCGGATGAGGAGCCCTCCGCTGGGCGATCCGTCGGCTCAGTCGGATCCACTGTCTGACCAAGCCCCGTCCCGCACACCCCTGACGGACGGGTCACGAGAGGAACTTTCCGCCACGGACAATGGGAGTCCCGTCGATAGAGATCTCGGAGCCGGCGAGACAAAACCAGGTAAAGAAGTTCGATCCGTTGGTGCCTCCAAGGCCGCGGTTCCCCCCGATCGCCAGGGAAACGCAACCGCGCTCCCACTTCTCCAGGTTGGGGACGTCCTTGACGGCCGGATTCAGCCCGAGGGTGAGCGCGCTGGCCCGGTCCTTGCCTGCCGTGCCGCTTGCGTACTGACGCGCAAGTTCTCCCGAGCCATCCTCGATGGAGTACGACGTGAGCTTACCATCAGCAAATTCGACCGTCGCGCCGGCGTGCCAGTTCCACCAGATATTTGTCCGGCGGTTAGCGTGAAAGCGCCCCTCGGCGGTGTCGGAGTCCAGGATGACATCGACGAAGCCGGCGGGGATGTTCGTCAACATTCCGGAATCGCTCGAACCCCTGTCCCACGGTTGGGGTCTTCCGTCTTGCATCCGGGGAGCGACCCCCGCCAAGGCGACTTCCAGGTCGGTTCCGTTGGAGTGGGTGATCCGAACCCTCTTTCCGCGTGAGAGTACCTTGCTGAGCCTAGTCCCGCTCTTAGCTATCTCCTCGGGGTCGATCAGGGACGCCCTCAGAACCTTCTCCTCCCATCGGGCACGGTCTAGACCCCACCTCCGAGCCCGTCCCTCTGTCACGAAACCCGTGGTCATCCGTACACCGCGGAGGCCCGTCTTCCGAGCGACCGCGTACCAGGGCCAGTTCCAGGCGAACGCTTCGTCGCCCGTTTTATCCGGGATCCTCTCGAGGCGGTCGGTATCGGCGGGACCCCAGAAATTCACGTAGACGTCCGCGGCTTTCAACGCCGCCCACTCCGGGGCGCTCGACCTGCCGAGGAGCTTGCTCTGCTTCCGGTCGATCGCGCGCCACCACGAGTCTTCGTCGTTGTAGATGAGAAGCGCGTTCCCGTCCACTCGGCGGACCTCATCGAGCATCGCCGTGGCCATCGGCAATGTGTGGTTCCATGACTCGATGATCACGTTCTCTCCTGGTCGGACCTTGAGATACTTGGACACGATGTTGCGGGCAGCTTCGCGCTGAAGCTTCGAGGGGGATTCCGCGCCTTCCGACATATCCACTGTCCCGCTATGTGAGACGTGAAGAGACGATAACCGATTTGAATCGGTAGGTGAAGGAGAGAATACCTATCCGGAGTCCGAAAGGGACTCACCTCCCCACGACGAGGCGTAGACCGTGCGTCGGGCACGCTCCGCGCGGCCGACCCTCGACCTGCGCGCTGATCCGGTCCCGCCATCGGCCCACGCACGTCGTCCGGCCCCGCGGGCGTCGACATGGCCCGGTCGGGATTCCTCGACAGGTGAGAGCAAGGACCCGGTGAAACCAGGAGCACGCGTCCCTCTACACTTCGTCAGTTTCTCGGGGAAACAGAAGCCGCAGGGCCCGCCCCACGTGGTCCAGAGTTACTCGGTCGATGGAATACGGGCGCCCGTGCACTGATCACGGTCCCATCATCGATCGCGCGCAGCCTTCAGGGAGACTTGTCGCTCGGAGCGCATTTCATTAGTGCAGCCTACTTCCGGAAGGCCGTGCTCGACCATCTGAACGCATACGCTCTGAGCGTTCGCGATGTGAAGAAATGTGCCGAATTCTACCGGGACAAAATCGGACTGAAACTCATGGAGCTTCAGGACGAGTTCGCCTACCTGAAGTTCGGAGACAAGCCTGGGCCTGGGGTCGCCCTAGTCTCCGCAGCGGGTCTCGCCCGAGAGATTCCTAAGGAAAGAGTGCGACCCGGCGAGAGCCTTCTCCAACGCAACTACTTCGCTGTTTTCCTCGACGACGCGGACCGGGCCTATGAGGAGTTACGACAGAGAGGAGTTCGGTTCGTGCAGCCTCCGGCGACTCGAAGCAACGGACAGCGGTACGCTTTTTTCGAAGATCCTGAGGGGAATCTCTGGGAAATATCCCACTTTCCTAAGGAGTAGGACGAGATGGCTCCCCGGGAAGTTCATCCGAAACCGTCCGCGACTTCTGTGGCGTGCGGGAGGGGACCGTGAGGAAGGTACGGCCGCCCCGGAAGGTGACCGAGGCTGAGCTCGCGCGAGCGTGGATTGAATGGCTGGTGGACACGCGGCCCGGGTATCTGGAATCCCTGCTCGCGCTCTCTCAGAAAGAGCGGCTCAGGGATCGGGGGGCCTCCTTCCCGTCGATTCAGGACATCTTCCTGCACATTTTGGACAACAATGTCTGGTGGCTCGAGAGCGTGCCCCAGAATCGCCAGGAGTCCCACCGAGGAGTGAACGGTCGCCTCTCCGATCCCGAAATCAGAAGGCAGGTCCGCCGGATCGCGCGGCTAAGCAGGAAGCTCGCGAAGTCGCTTACTCCGTCTCGACTCGACCGGAGGTTCGTGGTCCGGGGTGTCCAGGGCAACGGCAAGCCGTACGAGATCAAGATGAACCTTCGAACGATCATTTGGCACATGGTGGAAGAGGAACTGCAACATCGGGGGGAGATGAACGCCCTCTTCTGGCAGATGGACGTCGACGCGCCGACACGAGCCTGGTTCAGTAGCGCACTGGCCGAGTGAGCATGCCTACTTCGCCACGACTCTCGGGGGTGCGCGAACCGCAGGCTTCGGGACTCGCCCCCCCCGCGCTGACTGCGGCCAGGTAGTCGGTCGCGCGTCGCCCGACCCGGCGAAGGTCGCAATGGACTGGTTGGGATCCACAGACTTGTGGAGCGGAGGAGTCCGGGAAGATCGTTTCGTGCGTCCCCCTACGCGTGGTCCAGCTCCCGGGGGAATGGATGGTGCCAAGAGCTCGGTAAGAAGTCCAGAGTCACCGTGACGAGAAAGGAGGGGGGGACTACCGGCTCCTCGCGGTTGGATTTCCGAAGGTGCGTTACGGTCGTGGAATCCGATGAATAGCCGGCTTAACTCCGACGACTCCAAGCGGAGGAGACCCGATTGGCGGGTCGCATTTCCTTTCGCAGCAGCCCAAACAGTACCATGTCCATGCACTTCCCCTTCACGCAAACCGCCGCGCGCTCTCGGCCCTCCTCAACAAATCCCAACTTTCGGAGCACCCTCAGCGACGCGATGTTGCGATCCAGTGCCTGGGAGGCTATCCTACGCAAGCCGAGTCGCTCGAACGCCTCCCGACACAGGAAGTACGATGCTTCGGTCGCGTACCCCTGGTTCCAAAAGTGGGGGTCGATCCAATACGAAAGGCTCTCAACTTTCTGGTGCGTCCAGCTGAGTCCCCGCAAACCAATCCGACCGATGCACTTTCCGGTCTCACGATGGACAACGCTGAGAGAGAGGTGCTCGCCCCTCCGGTACTCGCTGCGCGTGCGAGAGACCATCGCGACGGGGTTCCGCATCTCTTGCTTGGAGTGAAGTGGAGCGCCTACCGCCATAGCCGTGCGAGGGTCGCGCAAACTGCGCCGCAGATCGGGAACATCCTGCCGAGAAGGCAGACGAAGGATGAGACGAGGGGTCTCGATCGGAAGGCGAACCTTTGCCAGCCTCGGCGGCACCATCGCGATCACTCCGCCTACGCATCTCGAATCAAAATCCTATGGGGCCCTTCTCGAGGTACCCAACGGCCGAGCCGTGGAGCGTTGCAGAATCTCCGCCACGCGCGGGTCTCGCTCTCGCGTGGTCCCGACAGCCCGCTAATCGGTCACGCGCGTCGCACGACCCGGCGTCTGTCGAAATGGACTGGTCGGGATTTGAACCCGAGGCCTCCGGTTTGCAAAACCGGCGATCTTCCGGACTGATCTACCAGCCCATCCGGCGGACACGGACGCCCGAGGGTCTTATCCTTTCGGAGCCGGGTCGGGAGCCACCGCCTCCCAGGCTCGGTCGAGCTTGGGAACGGTCGGGCGTCGTCGTATCTCCGCGGGCTCGACCCACTCCGCCCGGACATGCTCCCAGTCGAGGCGGATCTCCGGATCGGCGACGCGGAATCGGAATGGGTGGACGACGAACACGCGGCGGGCGTCGCGGGCGAGGACCGGGGCTCCGGCCGCGGCCAGCGCCAGCCGTCCTCGGTCGAGTCCCACTTCCTCCTTTAGCTCTCGGTAGACTTGGTCGAGCGGCGTAGGGTCCTCGAGGTAGCCCGACACCCCCGCCCAGCGTCCGCGGAAGCTCCCGACCTTCTCCGATCGTTGGAGCAGGAGGATGAGCCCGTCCGGCCGCTCGAGGAACGCCGTCACGACGCGTACCTCCTCGACGCCCTCGATCGTGAGCGTACCTTTCGATCCATTCACCTCGACCCGTTCCCGCTCGCGCACGAGGTCGGCGTCTAAGCCCGCGACGACCGGGAGGCCGGTACGCGTCCGCGTCGTCGGGGGCGCTCCGTAGAGGAGTACGGCCCGGGCGACGGTCGGGAGACGGTGGGCGGGGGGCCACCACAGGGCGGGAAGCGCCAGGACCTCAGGCTCGCCCCGGCCCGACGCCCACGCAAGCGGGTCGTCTACGCGGTGGACCGGTCCGGCGGCCCACCCGGGCGCGACGGGAACGACGGGGAGAGCCATCGCCCGTCGCACCCCGAGCTCCTTCTTCGGCTTGTCGCTGACGGTCGCTCGGCCGGGAAACCACATCTACTCCTCGAACGTCGGCCGGTCGGTGAAGCTCAGCGCCTTCTCGGTCGTCGACGAGTACTCGACGCCCGAGCGGTCGGACCGCCTCGTGGACGTGCTCGCCCTCGCGGAGGCGGCCGAGACTGGTGGGCTTTCCGCCCTCTGGGTCGCGGAGCATCACTTCCACGCCGGAGGAGTCTGCCCCAGCCCGCCCGTCCTCCTCGCGGCCGCGAGCAGCCGGACGCGACGCCTTCGTCTGGGGGCGCTCGTGAGCGTCCTTCCGTTCCACTCGCCGATCGAGCTCGCCGAACAGTACGCGATGGTCGACCGCCTCTCCGGGGGCCGGCTCAATCTCGGGGTGGGCAGCGGCTACATCCCGATGGAGTTCGCCGGTTTCGGGGTCGATCCCGCCACGAAACGGACTCGGTTCGACTCCGCGTTCGATACCCTGGTCGCGGCGCTCCGCGGAGAAGAGGTCCGGGGCGACGGACCGGACGCGTCCCGAGTGCGGATCAATGTGCGTCCGGTGCAGTCCCCCCACCCTCCGATCTGGGTGGCCGTGCAGCGACGCGACGCGATCCCGTTCGTCGCCGAGCGGGGTGCCTCCGTCGCGCTCATCCCGTACGCGACGCTCTCCGGACTTCCCGAACTCGCCGAGGAGGTCAGGGAGTACCGGGCCCATCGACCTGCCGGCAGCGACGGCGAGGTTGCGGCCGGACTCCACCTCTATGCGGGCGACCACCCGGACCGGGCCCGGGCCGCGCTCCAGCGATACCTCGATAGCCGCCGCAAGACCCAGAGCGCCTTCTTTCTCGAGAAGGTCGCCCAGAACCCCGCGCACGCCAGCGCGCGGACGGTGGAGGAAAGCGGGTGGGCGCTCATCGGGAGCCCCCGGGAGGTGGCGCAGGGACTCGACGCGTTCGGCGCGACCGGGATCGACGAGGTCCTGGGTCTCTTCGATTTCGGGGGTCTGCCCATCGAAGAGGCGACCCGGTCCGTGGTCGCGCTGGGGCGGGCCCTCTCCGCCGCACGGTGAACCGTCCGTCTCGGTGCTCGGGCGCCCGCCTCCCGGTCCGACGGCCGGGCGAGCTATAGGGCCCTGCCGCCTGGGAGGACCGATGGTCGTACGGGGCAAGCCCGGGCGCAAGCCGAAACGGATGTACCTGCGGCTCGTGCGCGGCGCAGGGACGGAGCCCGAGCGCCCCGGTACCCGGGCAACTTCGCTCTTCCTCGAGAGCCTTCACCGGGTCGGACGGTTGGTTGCCCACGGGGAGCTCACGGAGCCGGTCGGCGATTTTCTCATCTTTCGGGCACGAGAGCGCGAAGAGGCGAAGCGGGTGCTCCGTGCCGACCCCTGGGCCAAGATCGAGGGGAACCAGTACGACCTCCTCGAGTGGGATCCGCGGTCGCTCGGTTCCGGCGTGAACCTCGAGCTGCCCCCCGCCCGCGGCTCGGGACGGCTCACGCTCCTTCAGCGGGTCGGGGTCGTGGTCACCGACCGGGATCGGGCGATCCACTTCTACTGTGACGGGCTCGGGCTCGAAGTGCGGACGCAGGATGATGCGACCGATTACGTCGAGCTTTCCCTCGGCAAGGGCGCGGCGGCGCTGTCGTTGATCGTCCCCCGGACCGAGTGGGGGGAGCCATACTACTCCGAAGCCCGGTCCCGCCTCGGAAGCCGTACCGGGATCGTGTTCCAGACCGACAGCGTTCCGGCTCTCGAGCTGAGACTCCGTCATCTCGGTGCCGACGTAACTCAGCCTCCGCGCCGCGAGCCCTGGGGCGGCCGGACCCTTCGGTTCACCGACCCGGACGGCAACGAGTTCCTCGCTTTCGACACCGAAGCCCGCGCACGGGGCTGACCCCTCGCTCCGTCGGCCCGGGAAGGGGAGGGGTCGCCGCACGGTTTCCCGAAGGTCTTTAGGGCTTCGCGGTCTCGGGACGCAGAGGACCGAGATGGCCGAGATACTCCCCGGAGTGCACCTGGTCGATGGAGTCGACCCGTCGCCGGACTTCACCACCCACGTCTACCTCGTCAAGGATCAGGGAAGCTCGTGGACGCTCATCGACACGGGCCTCCCCGGCGCGCACGAGGCGATTCTCGCCTACCTCGCAAAGATTCGCGTCGAGGCCACCGCGGTCCGTAAGATCCTCATCACGCATTTGCACCGGGACCATACGGGCTCGCTCGCGGAGATGGCGGAGCGGACTCGAGCTCGCACGTTCGCCCACTGGATCGAAGCTGCCTACATCGGCCTCGACCCTAAGTACGACGGCCCGGGGACCCCGCCCGCAGAGGCGTTCGCGGTCGACGAGCGCTTCAAGGATGGCGACCCGATCGACGCGGCCGGGGGGCTCATCGCCTATCATACCCCGGGACACACGCCGGGTCACACCTCCTTTTACCAACCCGCGCGGCAGCTGCTCTTCTCGGGGGACCTGTTCTTCGTTCGCGGCGAGAAGGTGACCCTGACACCGCCGGAGTTCACCCACCACACCCCGACCGCGACGATCAGCGCGCGGCGAATGGCCCAGCTCTCGGTGGACTCCCTCTTGAGCTACCACGGGGGGCCGATCTTGAAGGACGGGGGTCGCGCGGTCCGCGCGCTCACCCACAAGCTCTAGACGTGCCCCACGCCGGGAATCCATCGGGCCGCTCCGCGGCCCGAGCCGAATGGGACTGGCCAGATTTGGACTGGCGTCTCGGAGTCCCGAACCCCGAAGGATGGACCAAGCTACCCCACAGTCCCAGACGGGGCTCGACCACTCTCCCGCGCTATTTATGCGTAGGGGACCCCAAACCCGCCCGGCGCGGGCATCCTCGGGCGTTTCAGTACCTCGGGTGGGATGTTTACAAGCCCCTAGCCACTCGTCCTCCACCGAATGACCGCGACGGACATCGCTCCGCCGATACCGGGGCTCGCGCCGGTGTCTTCGCTCTCCTGGAGCATTCCCGGGCTTCGGGAGGACCCGACGATGTGCCTGCGCTGTCGGTCCGCCCAGCTCCTCTGCGGTAAGCCGGTCTGTCCGATCCTCCTCAAGTACCGCGCCTTCGAGCGTACGCTCCCGATGGTGGGGGGGACCGAGCTCGAAGGGAGTTCCCCACCGGGTCTGTTCGTCGGGCGGTTCGGCTACCCCAAGGTCGCCCTCGGTCCCCTCCTCAGCCCCGAGCACGGTTCGACCGAGCTCCTCGACACCCCCGAGGAGTGGGTTGGCCGCTCCGTCCAGGAGGTCGTCGGGTTCCGCACCGGGCTCGTTCGGGGGACGACCCGGGTCCGTGTGACCGATGCCGAACAGCCGATTCCGTTACTCGCGGAGCTCCAGCTGCTCGGGATCGCGGGGGAGTCGGTGGAGTCCGAAGCGACGTTCCGCCGCCCCCCCCGTGGCCACCTCTCCCTCTCCGACTCCGCGCCGCCGTTCGGGCCCTCCGCGCCGATAGAGCGAATGCACCTCGACATCCGTCGGGTCGACCCCCACCTCGACCGCCTCGCTTCCGACACCGACGCGAACGCGCGTATTGCGGTCGGCGAGCTCTACGCGCGCGGGGTCCGGGTCAGCCGCATTCAGCGCGCCTTCAGTGTCGGTGTTCTCGGCCGCCACGGGCGCCGACGCCTCGTCCCGACACGTTGGAGCATCACGGCGGTCGATGACCTGCTTTCGAAGCGGAACCTCGAGCGAGTCCGCGACCTGCCCGAGCTTTCCGAGATCCTCCTTTACAGCCTCACCGCGCTCGATAACCGCTGGCTGATCGTGCTGCTGCCCGGAGCCTACCGCTATGAGTCGATCGAGTCGTGGTATCCGAACACCCTGTGGAACCCGAGCTCGGGCCAGGTCGTTATGATCGGCGACCATGAGGGCTACCGGGGCCGCACGACCTACGCCTCGATCGGAGGTTGCTACTACGCGGCCCGCCTTGCGACCAGCGAGGCCCTCCTCTCGCTCGGGCGCCAGGCCGGGGTTCTCGTGCTGCGCGAGGTCCATCCCGGTGAGATCCTCCCGCTCGGCGTCTGGAACGTCCGCGAGCATGTGCGCGCCGCGATGCGGGCGCCTCCGCAACGCCTTTCCGGCCTTCCCGAACTCCTCGAGCGGATCCGGACCACGTTCGCCATCCCGCTCGAGCGATGGAAGGCGACCAGCGCGCTCCTCCACGATGCCCGAACTCAGCGCCGCTTGGACGAGTGGGTTGCGCCCGGCGCCCCCGCGGAGCTGTTGAGTTAGGCGAACGCCGCGCCGCATCGCCCGCAGAACGTGTCGGTCGCGGCCCGAGCCGCCCCGCAGCTGGAGCAGACCACCGGCCCCCGGGGGGTCCCGCAACCCCGGCAGAACGTATCTTCCGTGAGCGCGGGGTAGCCGCACTGGGGGCAACGCTCCGCCCCTGCGACCCGCTCGGCGGTCCGGTCGACGTCGGACGATCTCGGCGGTGGGGAGGGAGACCCGGGCGGTCGCGTCTCGATCCGGGTCGCGGGACTCGGGGGAAGGGCCTCCACCCGACGGCCGAGCGCGCGACGCCCCTTGAGCGCCAGCGCGAACGCGTCGGTGAACTCCGCTAGGTCGAATGCAGCCTGCGCCCGGCGATGGAGGGCGGCCGCCTCGGCCGTGCCGGGCGCGTCGGGATGGTCGGCACCGGCCTGCGTGACATCCTGCTCGAGGAGCTGGAGCTGGAACTTCGCTTCGGCCCGGTTCTTCGCGATGGCGGGTCCGGGGGACTCCGGCACGGCGCTGTCGGGCGGCGTACCCGGTCCGATCGAGGCGGTCGGTCCGGCGAGGCCCGGTGACGAGGGGAGGGGCGCTCGGCCGATTCGGGTGTTCACGAGCGATTCGTGGGCGAGCTGGGCGGATTGGTACGCCCGGTCGTACGCTCGCGTGTCGAAGGCACCTTGGGCCTCCGCGATCCTCTGCCGGGCCCGGGTCACATCGGCCCCCTGGCGCTCGAGAATATCGGCCTCGCGTCGGGCCATGACCAGCCGGTTGAAGGCCCGGTCCTGGCTCAGTTCGGGGCGATCGTGGAGCTCGTGAAGGAGCTGCGCTCGCCGCCGGCGCAGGCGTTGCATCACGAACAGGAGAAGCCCCGCGGCCGCGACCGCGAGCACGACGACGAGGACGATGGCCGTGATCTCGATCGAGCTGAGCGCCACTCTCGTCCCATCCGCGGGTACGGGCCGGCTCCGGCCGCGGTCGCGCCGACTAGGGCGGGTCGAGGTATTTAGTTAGCACGCCGCCGTGGTCGGCCGGCCGAGCAGGTACGTGGTGCGGGCGCCGTCGATCCGCACCGCGAGCTCGATCCCGAGCGGCGGTCGCTCCCCGAGGACGACCGGTAGGTAGTTCGGGAGGCGAGCGACCGCGCTCGATCCCGGTCCGTACTCGATGACCCGGGCCGGCATCGTCCGCCCGATCCATCGCTCGAGGCGGGCGCGGGCGACCCGCTGGCGGAGGGCGGCGAGCGTCCGCGAACGGCGTTTCGCGATCCCCGGAGGAAGGGGCGGAAGTCGCGCCGCCGGGGTTCCCGGGCGGGCCGAGAAGCGGGTCACGTTCACGATCTCCGCACCGAGCGTTCCGAGCAGTCCCTCGGTCGCCCGGTGGTCGTCGTCGGTCTCGCCGGGGAAGCCCGCGATCACGTCGGTCGCGAGCATGAGGTCCGGATATCGGGCGCGGGCCGCGGCTACTTGGGCGGCGAACTCGTCGACCGTGTAGCCGCGATGCATCGCTGCGAGGATGCGGTCGGAGCCGCTCTGGACCGGAAGGTGGAGGAACCGGTAGACCCGCTCGGAACCCAGGGCGGAAAGGTACTCGGTGAGGACCGGCCCGAGCGTTTGGGGGCTCATCATGCCGACCCGGATCCGGAAGTCGCCCGGTACATCCTCGAGCGCCCGCAGGAGGTCCGGTAGCCGTTCCCCTCCGAGTTGGTCGCAGCCCCACGCGGCGGTGTCGAGCGAGGTGAGCCGCACCTCGGAAGCCCCCCGCGCGACCGCCGCCCGCACGCGGCGGACGACCTCGGGGATCGGGACGCTGGCGAGAGCGCCGCGGGCGAGGCGACTGAAGCAGTAGCTACAGCCGCTCGTGCACCCCTGGGCGATCACGACCTCCTCCGTCGCGGCTGGGCCGGGGGCGAGCGGTCGCAACGCGGCGCCCTCTCCGGAGTCGGTCGAACCGCTCCCGAGCGGTCGATGGTTCGCAGCCAGGACGAACGGAATGCTCGACTGCTCCCGGATAGGGACGAACGTCGTGCGCAACCGACCGGGACCCTCGAGGAGCCCCGTGCGGAGCGGAACCAGGCAACCGGTGACGACCACGCGGTCGAGGCGGTTGGATAGTGCCCGCCAGCGACGGACCATTCGGGCTTCCGTCGGGCCGATGACCCCACAGGTGACGAGCACGCCCGCGTCGGCCGCGCGGAGGTCCGTTACGAGCTCGTGGCCGGATTCCGCAAGCTGCCGCGCGATCGCGGCCCCCTCGCCCCGGTTCTGGGCGCATCCGAAGCTCTCGAGGTAGACACGCACGGCCGGGGCTCCCTACCCCCGCGTCCGACGGCCTAGAAGACCGAGAGCTTGTCGGTCAGGAGGCGGCGGGGGATCGTGTCGATCTGGTCGAACCAACTCTGCGCGACCGCCTCTGCCTTTCCCTTCACCTGCGCGAGCTTGACGCCGTCCGCCGGCAGGATCTGGAGGCTGGCTACCTGGGGCTGGTCGACCGGTTTCCCGATCTGGGAGAGGATACGGACGTGCACCTCCCGGACGTTCCCGCCCGCTTCCTTGACGATGTCGTTCGCGATCAGGTTCCCGAGAAGGTTGTAGATCTTGCCGACGTGGTTCACCGGGTTCTTCCCGGCCGTGGCCTCGAGGCTCATCGGGCGGCAGGGCGTGATGAGCCCGTTCGCGCGGTTGCCCCGCCCCACCGAGCCGTCGTCGCCCGCTTCCATCGAGCAGCCGGTGACCGTGAGGTAGTAGCGGCCGAGCTCGGGGTCGTCCGCGGTGTTGACATCGATCGCGACCTCGCGCCGGGTGAGCTTCGCCGCGAGGTCGGCGAGCTTCTCTTGGACCTCGGCGCAGACCGACTGGTACTCCCGGGGGTCCGCGACCTCGCTGTCGACCAGCGCGGCGGCGACGGTCAGGCGGATCTTTTCGCCCTGCCGATAGCCCATGACCTTGACGTCCTCGCCGACGGCGGGGAGCTTCTTCTTGAGCTTGAGGGTGAGGAATCTCTCGCTCTCCAGGACCAATCGCTCGGTGTCGGAGAACGGGGCGAAGCCGACGCCGAAGCTCGTGTCGTTCGCGAGGACCGATTTCTGGTCAAAGACCCCCCTCAGGTCGACCGACCCCTGGCCGATCTTACAGTCGAACTCGACGTGCTTGTTGACGTCCACATGCGAGCAGACCGACTGGACGTACTGGCGCGCCGCGTTGATCGCCACGTCGCGGTAGGGGAGCTTCTCGCCGTTGACCTCGGTGGTCGCGCGCCCGACCAAGAGGATGTAGATCGGGCTCGTGATGACGCCGCCCCCGAACTTCGGTTCGGAGCCGCCGCCCACGACCTGGGTCTCGTCGGTGTTGTGGTGAAGGATCTTGCCGAACTCGTCGAGGTAGAGCCGGCAGAGGGCGCGGCTTACCGACTCCGACACCCCGTCGGCGATCGAGTCCGGGTGGCCGAGACCCTTGCGCTCGACGAGCTCGACCTCTTGGTCTTCGATGTGGACGGTGCGCAGCGGCTCGACCTGGATATTACGGGCCATTGGGCGTTCCCTTCGACCGGCGAGACGGGGGTGGGTTTAACGATTGCGCGAGCGGGGGGAGGGGAACCGTGGCGAATCCCCGTCAGGGGTTGTGTCCGGCGAAAACTCTCTTCGCCATGTGGGGGCCGGCCCGTTCGTAGCCGAGGTGGCGGTAGTACGACCGAGTGCCGACGGCGCTCGTGACGTAGATCCGGTCGAACCCCTCGGATCGGGTCGCCTCCTCGGCGGCCGAGAGGAGCCGACGTCCGAGCCCCCGGTGCTGGTAGTCCGTCAGCCGCCCACCCGCTTGGCCGACGGGCACCTCGCTGCCCAGGACCTTGAGCTCGCGGACGACGGGTGCGTCGAGCGCCCCCGCCCGGTCGCCCGCGGGAAGCCGCAGCCGGAGGAAACCCGCGACAGAGTCGGAGCCCGGTTCCTCCCACGCAAAGAAGAGCTCACGAGCCCCTGCAGCCCGGTACTCGGTGCGGGTCAGTTCGAAATCCTCGATCGCCGGCGCGGCGCGGCGCCCCACCTCACGGCACCGCAGGCATCGACAGCGACGGCCTTCCGAGGCGAGCCGTCGGATCGCGAGCTCTCGCAGGTTGCTCGTCCGGACCCCGGACGCGATGAGGCGGGCCGGAATGTCGCGCTGGATCCGCTGGATGCGCACCCAGGGCGGCAGCTCCCGCTTTAGCGCGGCGAGGAGCGCAGTGGCCGTCTCCGTGTCGTACGGCTCGTACCGACCGTGCTTCCACTCCTCGTAGAGCGAAGTGCCGGGGAGCACGAGCGTCGGGTAGATCTTGAGGAAGTCGGGGCGGTAAGACTCCTCCGCCCAGAGGCGACGAAAGTCGGTGAGGTCCTTCGCTGGGTCCATCCCCGGCAGGCCGAGCATGAGGTGGTAGCCGACCTTGAGCCCCTGGTCCCGAGATTCCGCGGTCGCGCGTTCCACGTCCCCCGTCGAGTGGGCCCGGCCCACCGCCGCGAGCACGTCGTCGTGGAGACACTCGACCCCGATCTCGACCCGCGTGACGCCGGCGTCCAGAAGGAACGGTAGCACCCGACGGTCACACCAGTCGGGTCGGGTCTCGACCGTGAGGCCGACCATTCGGTGCTCGGCGAGCTCGTTCCGGGCTTGGGCCCCCTCAAGGGTGGACGACGGAGTGCCGTTGAGCCCATCGTAGATGCCTTGGAACACCTTCGTCTGGTAGCTGCGCGGCCGGGCCGGGAACGTCCCCCCCATGACGATCACCTCGACCTTGCTGGTCGGATGCCCGATCGCCTCGAGCGTCTCGATCCGGTGCCGCGTGATCGCCGCCGGGTCCCAGTGGAACTGGGCCCCGCGCAAAGCGGACGGCTCCTCGCCCGTGTAGCTCTGCGGGCTCGCGTACTCGATTCCGCCGGGGCAATAGGTGCAGCGCCCGTGGGGGCAGCGGGCCGGGGCCGTCATCACCGCGACGATCGCGACACCCGAGAGCGTCCGTGAGGGCTTGCGACGGACCGCACCAGCGTAGCGACGGGCCTCCTTGGGAGGGAGTCCGTTCAGCCAGTCGACGTTCGAGGGAAGGGGGCCGCCGGGGGCCGTCCGCTTCCACGCGAGCTTCGCCCGATGCACCGCTTCGGGAGAGGAGGATGGCGCTTCGGTCAGCGGTGGAGCCACGGTCGCGTCTCCCCGGTGACCACGTAGGGTGCCTTTTGGAGGTCGGCGAGGGTCCGGGACCCGGTGAGGAACATCGCGACCTTGAGCTCGTGGACGAGGGTCTCGAGCTCGGTCTTCGTCTCGGCATAGCCGGTCGACGCAGCCCGAAGAACTCCGCCCGCGGTGCCGGCCGCGGTGGCGCCGAGGGCGACCGCCCGGGCGACATCCAGTCCCGAACGGACCCCCCCGCTCGCGATCACCGGGAGGCCGAGCGGCACGAGCTCGAGGACCGACACCGGAGAGGGGATCCCCCAGTCCCAGAACGTCTTGCCGACCCTCGCCTCGCGATGCGCTCCCTGGTCGACCGCGCGATAGTACTCGACCGCCGCGAACGACGTGCCTCCCGTGCCGCTCACGTCGAAGGCCCGCACGTCCCGCTCCCGCAGCGCCTGCGCGACGGAGTGCGAGATGCCGGCACCGGTCTCCTTGACGAGGACCGGAAACTCGCGAGCCAGTGCTCCGATCTGCTCGAGGCAACCTCGCGCGCGCCGGTCCCCCTCGGGCTGGACCACTTCCTGTAGGAAGTTCAGGTGGACCGCGAGGACGTCGGCATGGATCAGCTCCATCGCGGCCCGAACTTCCGACGCGCCCACCACCCGATCGCCGGGGTTCTGGGGAATGATCTGGGGGGCGCCGATGTTCGCGAACTTGAGCGGTACCGCGTGCTGCGCGACGGTCGCATAGCTCTCGGGGTACTGGCCTTTCAGCACCGCCGCCCGCTCGCTCCCCACGCCCATTGCGACGCCGACCTCCGCGGCCGCGCGGGCAAGGTTGTCGTTGATCTTCCTGGCGTCCGGGAAGCCCCCGGTCATCCCGGTGATCACGATCGGGGCTGCCAGCCGATGGCCGAGGAGCGTCACGGAGGGGTCGATCTCCGCGAAATCGACCTCAGGGAGCGCCCGGTGGACGAGCTGGATATCGTCCCAGTAGCGGTACCGTCCTTCGACCTCGCGACCGAGGACCACCTTCACATGCTCGGCCTTACGGTGGCTGAGGTCGAGCCCGCCCGATTCGGGGGGGTCAAGGGGCCCCTGCGTGCGCCCAGCTCCCGTAGACCATCTCCCCTCGGATCGCGCGAGAGAGCGCTCCATCGGTGAGTCCGCTAATAAGACCTGCGTCGGTCCCCCCCCGGGCGATCGCCCGCATCGCCTCGGCCTTCGCCCGGATTCCGCCGGTGACGTCCCTCGTTCCCGAAGGGGAACGGAGCCCGGCGACCACCGCTTCCGTCACCTCGGGGATGACCGCCCGGCGTTGGTCGGCCGGTCCCTCGAGGATTCCAGCCACGTCGCTCACGAAGACGACCCGGTCCGGGCGCAGACGGGCCGCGAGCTCGACCGCGATCGTATCCGCGCTGAGGATCGATGAGCCCCACTCGTCGTCCGGAACCACGTCGCCGAAGGAGACCGGAAGGAGGCCGCGCGCGAGCGCGCCCGGGAACGCGGAGGGGTCGAGCGCCACCAGTCGACCGGCGGCATTGCGGACGTGGGTGGCCACCGGCACGGAGATCGGGGAAGCGTGGGCCCGGAGGAGGGCCCGCAGTACCTCGAGGTGGAGGCGCCGCACCTCGGCCGAGACGATCGCCGCCCCGCGCGCCCGCTGACGGGCTGGCACGCTCGGAGCCGGAGCCCGTGCGAGCCCGAAGCGACGGGCGCCCGGGTGGCCGAACGAGCCCGCGCCGTGCAGGAGGACCACGGCCCGCTCGGGCACCGCCGCCACCTCGCGGGCGAGCCGGTCGAGGACCTTCGGGCGCAATCGCTCGACCTCGCGTTTTCGAGTGATGACGCTGCCGCCGAGCTTGACGAGAACGAGGGGTCGCTCGGAGGACGACGGCCCGGCCATCGGCTCGCTTCGCCCGACGGCTACGCCCGGTCGGGGCCGGTGCCGCGCAGAAAGAGCATGTAGGCTCCGAGGAAGAGCGGAAGGAGGGAGGCGAACGCGATCCAGTTCTGGGTCAGGAGCCAGTACGAGAGGCCGAAGAGGCCGACACCGCAGAGGACCGCCGCGACGACGAGGAACGGGATCGAGAGCGTGCCCGTGCTCGAAGTGGGCGCTCCGTCCCCGTGGGGGTACTCTGTCATCGGCCGGCGAAGAACCTCTCTCCTTCAAATGCATTCGGTCCCGTCCCGGCATCCGTCCGCGATGCGCCGGGGACCTCGCCGACCGCTCACGGCCGATTTTTCGTCGAGCGCGTGCAAAAGATAGATATGGAACGCGCCCCTCGCACTGCCGCCCGAGGCCCGGGCAGGCTTAGACGGTGCCACCTGCTCCTGAGGACCGGCCGGCGGAGACGCCGGAGCGGCCCGAACCCACGTACGCCACGAACCCGGCGGTCGCGCCCGTCGGCGACCGCCGACCGGCCGTGGGACCCGCGAACCCCTCGAACGTCACAGGGGCCGCGCCCCCGACCGGTACCCCGAGTTCCGCGAGCGAGTTCCTGGATGCGCTCCTCCAGTCGAAGAGCGAGCTGTTTCGAGGGACGAAGGAGGTGCTTCGTGATTCCTACGTGCCGAGCCGGCTTCCCCACCGCGAGCAGCAGGTTCGCCAGGTCGCCGAGATCCTGGCGCCGGCCCTGCGCGGGGACATTCCCTCGAACCTGCTCATCTACGGGAAGATCGGTACGGGGAAGACCGCGGTCGTCGCCCAGGTGCGGCAGGAGATGCTGCGCCGGACCGAGCTGACGGGCCAGCTCAGTTTCGTGACCCTCAACTGCGGGAACATCGACACTCCGTACAGCCTGCTCCAGACGACCGGGAACTCCTTCGCGAAGACGGAGGGCGAACGGATCCCCACGGGTTGGTCGCTCGACCGGGTCCAGGCCGGAATGCGCCGGCTGATGGACGCGAAAGGGGGCACGATCATCCTGGTTCTTGACGAGATCGACCGCCTCGTCGCGCGAAGCGGGGACGGGGTCCTCTACACCCTCAGTCAGCTCAACACGGAGCTCGAGACGGCGCGAATGGTGCTCGTCGGCATCTCGAACGACCTCAAGTTCACCAATCAGCTCGACGCTCGCGTCCGCAGCCGGCTCAACGAGGAGAAAATCCTCTTCCCACCGTACGATGCCCTCCAGCTGCAGGACATCCTGCGCGAACGGGCACGCGAGGCGTTTCGGGACGGCGTCGTCGACCCGGGGGTCGTTGAACGGTGCGCGGCCTACGCGGCTCTCGAGAACGGCGACGCCCGACGGGCCCTCGCCCTGCTGCGACTGTCAGCCGAGATGGCCGAACGCGACCACGCGAAGCGAATCACGCCGGACCACGTAGTGAAGGCGAAGAACCGGCTCGAACAGGACATCATCGTCGAATGCTGCCGGACCCTCCCGCCTCACTGCAAGGTCCTCCTCTATGCGATTCTCCAATCCTACGAGCGACGTCGCACCGGCGTTCTCACCGGCGAGGTCTACGAGAGCTACAAGCGACTCGCCGAACGTCTCGGACTGCAACCGCTGCACGCGCGGTCGATCTCGAACTACGTTTCCGAGCTCGAGTCGCTCGGGCTCATTCGCGCGACCATCGTCTCTCGCGGTCGCGGAGGACGTACCCGCGAGATCATCGTCGACGTGCCGATCTCCGAGACCATGCCCGCCCTCGAAGAGGACCCCCTGATCGCGCCGGTCGGGCGTCCGAAGTCCCGGGGTCAGATGCTTCTCACGAACTTCGACAATCCGGGCCGGACCGGGCCGTTCTGACGGTCCCCGACCTCCACTCAGTCGCGGGACTCGATCGCGAGTATCATCTCGCGACTCGCACTGGATCCGAGCGTGCCGGTCGGAACCATCGTTCCTCCACCGGCCGGGGCGAACGTCGGATTGCCCGTGCAATTGACGGTCAGGATCGGGGTCGACTGAACCACCGCCCCGCTCGTCGCGTTGATATCAGCCGAGTAACTCGACCCCGGCCCCGTGACCCCGGCCGAACAGGTCGTGAACGATACGGCCCACATCGACGGCTCGGTGAAATTGTAGCTGCCGTACGAGTAGGTGTACGATCCGATGAGGCTGTAGGCCGCATCCGCCGAGGAGTGGGCGGCGACGAAGGCCGAACCGTTCGTCGTCGACGCCGCGGCGGACCCGGCAGCCGGGCTATCAATAACGCTGCTCGGGACGGTGAAGTTTCCGAATCCGGAGGTGAAACAGCTGGAGCCGCTCTCTTCGCCCGCGTACGTTCCCTGCCCGTTCAGTACGACAGCTGCGAAGGCTGCCTGGGGCGAAGCCTGGTAGTACAGGAAGACCCACGCGGGGGCCACTCCCGAATGATAGTTGCCGGTGAACGTCGGGAGCGTTATGGTTCCGGTCGCACCTCCGGTGAGCGTGCAGTTCGACTTGGTCGTGTTGGTCGTGCTGTTCGTGTACGGATTGCGGCTATCGATACCGAAGGCGCCCCAAAGTTTCGCCGACGATGAGTAGGGTGCGACCGTGCTATCCGCGACGGGCTTCGCTTGACTGAACGTTTGGGCTCCACCGCCTCCGCCGCCCGAGGGGCTGAACGCGATGGCTTGCGAAGCGGGTCCGCCCGAGACCGCGACGTTCCCCGAGGCGGAGCTGGGGGTGTAATTGGGCACGGCACCGACCGAGTACGGCCACGTCCCGTTTCCAATAATGAAAGCGATGGTACTGGTGGTCGCGCTGCCCAGCGTTCCGTTGAAGGTGACGGACCAGCTGGTACCCGAGGGGAGACCCGACTCGGTGAACGTCACCGAGTAGCTCCCGGGGGGAAGGGCGGTGAAGGAGATTGCCTGAGATTGCGGACCTCCCGAGACGGTGACCGTCCCGGTCGCGGGGGTCGCCTTGTAGCCGGTCGCGACGGCGGTCCAGCCGTACGTGCCATTGGGGTCCTGGAAGACGATCGAGGTTCCGGTCGACGCGAGTTGCGTGCCCCCGAGGGTGACCGACCAGCTGGTACCGCTCGGAAGGCCCGACTCGGAGAACGTCACGTTGTACGACGGGCCCCCGCCCCCCGAGCCGCCCTTCCCCGAGCTCGAAGTGAGCCCGGGGATGACCCCGGAGAACAAGAGCGCGAGCACGATCACGGCCACGATCACGACCGCCAGGATCCCCCCGAGCAGCCCCTTCGACCGTCCGAGCGTACCGGCCCCGCCCGTCGACGGTGGGGGTGACGAGCTCCCGTTCGGTGGGTTCGGGGAAGGCGTCGAAGATGCGGGCGGAGGAGTTCCCATGAGTGGACCTCCCGCCGCGATGGCGCAGGTCGATACTAGAAGGTTGAGGTCGGTGCGGGAACTGCGTGTAGTTCCCGGTAATGGCCCCGGTTTGGGTTCCCGGACTGCGAGGGCTGGTCCCGTCCGTTCCGCGCCCTAGGTCGGAACCTCGTCCCGGACGGCCCCGGCGGTGACCTCGGTCCCCGAGTCGACCCGCCGGCGCGCGCGTTCGCGCTTCAACTCTCGCAGGTCCCGGTCGATCTCCTTGAGTTCGGAGGAAGCCCGTCGCAAGCGGACCCGCGCGATCTGTTCGAGCGCCTCGATCTCGCGATCGATCTGCGCGTCGGTCGCGCGGTATCGGCTCATTCCACGGTCTCGCTGTCGATCTGCGCCTTCTGGAGTTTCGAGGAGAAGTCGACAAAGACGGTCTTGATCTCCGTGAACTCGTCGACCGCGACGCTGCCGGCCTCGCGTCCACCGTTGCCCGTGCTCTTGATCCCACCGAACGGCAGCTGAACCTCCGCGCCGATCGTCGGGGCGTTCACGTACGTGATCCCCGCTTCGAGGTCCTCGATCGCTCGGAACGCGCGGTTCACGTCGCGGGTGTAGATCGCGGAGGACAGTCCGTAGTCGACATCGTTCGCGACTCGGACCGCCTCCTCGTAGCTCGCGACCCGGAGGACCGAAAGGACGGGTCCGAAGATCTCCTCCTTCGAGATCCGGGTGCCGTGCGTGGTCTCGAAGATCGTCGGCTCGAGGAAGTGGCCGCGGTCGTAGGCGCCACCGGTGAGCTTGTGCCCCCCGTAGCGGAGCGTCGCCTCCTTTTGCCCGACCTCGATGTAGTCGAGGATCTTCTTCTCCTGGTCGAGCGAGGCGACCGGGCCCATCGCGGTCTTCGGGTCGAGCGGGTCCCCCACGGGGAAGCGGTCGAGTCGGTCGGTGAGCAGCGCGAGGAACTCGTCGTAAACCCGTTCGTGGATGATCAGTCGGCTGGTCGCCGTACACCGTTGGCCCGAGGTTCCGAACGCCCCAAAGAGGACCCCGTCGAGCGCCAGCGGGAGGTCGGCGTCCTCCATGAGGATCACCGGGTTCTTCCCTCCGAGCTCGAGGTGGACCATCTTGAGGCCCTGCGCGCCCCGCACGTAGACCTCGCGACCGGTCGAGACCCCGCCGGTGAACGACACGGAGCGCACGCGCGGGTCGTCGATGAGCGCGTTCCCGACGACGCCGCCGGGCCCGGTCACGAGGTTCAGGACCCCGTCGGGCAGGCCAGCCTCTTCGTAGACCTTCACGACCTCCGCGGCGCACCGGGCGGTGCCCGAGGCCGGCTTGAACACGACCGTGTTGCCCGTGATCAGGGCGGCCGCGATCTTCCAGTTCGGGATCGCGGTCGGGAAGTTCCACGGGGTGATGCAGGCGACCACGCCCTTCGGCTGTCGGACCGTGAGGCAGAACTTCGAACGGAGCTCGCTCGGGACGGTCTCGCCGAAGAGCCGGCGGCCCTCGCCCGCCATGTACTCGACGAAGTCGATCGACTCCTGCACGTCGCCGAGCCCCTCGCCGATCACCTTCCCCATCTCGCGCGTCACGATCCGGCCGAGCGCCGACTTCGCGTGGCGCATCCGGTGGGCGACCTCGAGGAGGATCTCCCCTCGCTTCGGCGCGGGCGTCTCCTTCCACGGCCGGAACGCGACGTGGGCCGCCGCGATGGCGTCGGTGGCATCCTTCGCGGTTCCCGAGACGAACGACCCTACGGTCTCTCCGTTGGCCGGGTTGGTGGTCTCAAACCGCTTCGCTCCCGTGGGCACGACCCACTTTCCCCCGATGTAGAGCCCGAACTCCTCCGCCTGGGTTGCCATGCTGCTCGCCTCTCGGCCGGGAGCACGGTCGGGCGTGCTAAAAGCAGTAGGGGGCGGCGAGGGGGCAAGCATTTTCGCGGGCAGGCCCTGGGGATGCAGGATGATCGACGTCGAACTCCTCCGCAAAGAACCCGCGCGCGTGGAGGAGAACCTCGGCCGGCGCCAGCGGACCGAGTACCTCGACGTGGCCCGAGCGGCACGCGAGAAGGACACCGAGTGGCGGGCCCTACTCCTCGCGGCCGACGACCTCCGCCGGCGTCGCAACGCGCTGAGCCAGGAGATCGCCAAAGCACGGGCGGGCGGCGCCCCCTCGCCCGCCCTCGAAGACGAGGCCCGGACGATCCCCGATCGCCTGCGGGCTACGGAGGCGCGGGAGCAGGAGCTTCGGCTCGAGCGGGACGTTCTTCTACGCCGACTTCCGAATCTGATCGACGACTCCGTGCCGTTCGGCCGGGACGATTCCGAGAACGTCGTAGTCGCGACGTGGGGCGAGCCGACGGCCGACGGCGCACACCTCGCGTCCCACGGGGAGCTCCTCGAGCGGCTCGGGATGGCGGAGTTCGACCGCGCCCACCGAGTGAGCGGAGCGGGCTTCTACTACCTGCGAGGAGGGGTCGTCCTGCTCGACCTCGCGCTCCAGCGGATGGCGCTCGACCTCCTCGTCGAGCGCGGATTCACCCCGGTCGAGCCCCCCCTCCTGCTCCGGCGGGCTCCGTACGAGGATGTCACCGACCTCGCGGACTTCGAGAAGGTGATGTACCGGGTAGAGGGCGAGGATCTCTATCTCATCGCGACAAGCGAGCACCCGCTCGCGGCGCTGTACCGCGGGGAGATCCTCGACGAGGATACGCTGCCGATCCGGCTCGCGGGGGTCAGCCCATGCTTCCGCAAGGAGATCGGCGGTCACGGGGTCGATCAGAAGGGGATCTTCCGCGTCCACCAGTTCCAGAAGGTCGAGCAGTTCGTCTTCTGTCGCCCGGAAGATTCGTTCCGGATCCACGAGGAGCTGCGCGCGAACGCCGAGGAGCTGCTCCGACGCCTCGGGGTGCCGTACCGGGTGGTGAACGTCTGCACCGGGGACCTCGGGACCGTAGCGGCCAAGAAGTACGACATCGAAGCCTGGTTCCCCCGTCAGCAAGCCTACCGGGAGGTGGTGAGCTGCTCGAACTGCACCGACTACCAGGCCCGGCGGCTCCGGATCCGAATGGGTAAGGCGGGCCGGCCGGGGAAGACCATCCCGCACACGCTCAACTCCACCGAGGTCGCTACCTCGCGGACCCTGGCCGTCCTTCTCGAGCAGTGTCAGGAGCCCGACGGCACGGTCGCAATCCCCGCGGCCCTCCGACCCTACCTCGGCGGCCGGACCTCCCTGGTCCCCGAGACTGCCGCACGGTGAGGTCGAACGCCCTCTCCTCCGACCGGCCCGATCCGGGCGTTTCCGGGCCAGCCCGGGCCAATGCGCCTAAGCCTCCGGGGCGGTGGGGCGGACGGTGAGGAACGCGGTGCCTCGGCAGCGTCGGCTCGATGATTTCTCGGGCGAGGGCCCGGTTCCCGGCCCCCCCCGGTCCGCTCCGGGCCGGCCGCACCCTCCGCCGTTGCCCGGGGTCTGGCGGATCGTGGACGGGATGGTCGAACATCCCCTCGTTCGCGACGGGGAGATACGGGCGCTACCGTTCCAGCTCGACCTCGCGCGGATCGGCCTCGAGGAGGACCTCCTGGTGGTCCTGCCGACCGGCCTCGGCAAGACCGTGATCGCCGCCTTGCTCGGGGCCGAGCTTCTGCGCGCGCGGGACGGCAAGGTGCTCTTCCTCGCGCCCACCCGTCCGCTCGTCCAACAGCACGCAGAGTCGTTCGCCCGATGGCTGCTCCCGCTGCGAGCCTCCCGCTTCACCGGCACGATCCGGCGCCCGGTCCGTGAAGGGGCGTGGGAGGGCGCGGACCTCGTGTTTGCGACCCCGGAGATCATCCAGAACGATCTTGCGGCGGGTCGCTATGGCCTCCGGGACGTCGCGCTGATCGTGTTCGACGAGGCCCACCACGCGGTCGGCAAGTACGTCTACGTCCCGATCGCCGCCCGGTATGCCACCGAGCGTCCCGTCGGGAGCCGAGTGCTGGCCCTCACCGCCTCGCCGGGCGGGCAGGACGCGCGGATCGAGGAGGTCGTGGCGAACCTTGGGGTCCACCGCATCGAGGCCCGGTCGCGCGAGGACGAGGGGGTGCGGGAGTACGTCCAGCCGGTCGACGTCGACCTCTGCTGGGTCGACCTTCCGCCGGCCGTGTCCCACATCCGCGACCTCGTGGGAGAGGCCTCGCGGGCGACGGCCCGCAAGCTCCAGAAGATGGGCTATCTGCGCAAGAAGCCGATCGCCTCGCTCTCGGTGAAGGACCTCATCGCGTTGCGGGCGGAGATCTTTGCCCGCCCCGGTCCGATGGTGCGCCGCTTCGGGCCGCTCTTTCACCAACTCGTGCTCCTGCACCTTCACCACGCGCAGGAGCGGCTCGAGACCCAGGGGCTCGCCCCGTTCCTCCAGTACTTCGAACGGCTCGCGGCGAAGGAGAAATCGGCTCGAGGGGACCGCGCGGTCCTCCAGCTCCCCGAGGTCGTTCGGGCCCGCCGGGAGGCGGAGGAGTTCCTGCGCTCGACGCGAGAGCCGTCCCATCCGAAGCTCGACGCGCTCGTCGACCTGGTCCGGACCACGCTCGGCGCGGGGCGGGATCACCCTCCGAGGGTACTCGTCTTTGCCCAGTACCGCGACACGATCCAGACCATCCAGGAAGTGCTCGAGCTCCAGGGGTGGACCGTGGGCCGGTTCGTCGGACAGTCGACCCGGGACCGGAAGGACCCGGGGATGAACCAGAAGGAGCAGGCCCGAGTCCTCGGTGGGTTCCGCCAGGGCCGGTTTCCCATCCTGGTCGCGAGCAGCGTCGCGGAGGAGGGACTCGATGTCCCCGATGTCGACCTCGTCGTCTTCTTCGAATCCGTCCCGAGCGAGATCCGGGCCATCCAGCGCCGCGGCCGCACGGGCCGTAGCTCGATCGGCCACGTGGTCGTCCTGCTGACGCGGGAGACCCGGGACGTCGCCTACCAGAAGTCGGAGGCCCGACGGGAAAAGGCGATGCATCGCATCGTCCGTCGGCTCTCCTCCGAGGCGCGGCGGCGGCCGAGCGCCCCGCGCGCCGACGGGGACCGGCCCCCGGCCGGGGAGGAGCCCCGCCCGGACGACCCGGTATAAACGTTCGCCGACCGCGTGCTAGCATGCGACTCGGTCAGGGAAGCTAAATAACCGGCCCCGGGTCCAACGCCCCGACCGGGCCTATGGATCTCCTCCACGTGGTGGCCCAGCACCTCGGACTGGCCGTACTCACGGTGGTCTCAGCGGCGCTGGTGATCTACCTTGCCTACTCGATGGTCCACCCCGAGCGGTTCTGAGACGTACGGAGGGACGTGTTCGCGTTCCAATCGATATGGGACGTCCTGTTCCTGATCGCCCTCGTCCTCGCGGTCGCGCCGTTCTTCGGGGCCTACCTCGGCCGCGTGTACATGGACCGGCCCGCGTTCGGGGATGTGCTCCTGAACCCGATCGAGCGGACGGTGTACCGTCTCCTCGGCACCTCCCCCCGTCGCGCGATGAGCGCCCGGGAGTACATGTTCGCCGTCCTCCTCGTCAACGCCGGGGTCTTCGCCTTCCTCTACGCCTTCTTCTTCTTCCAGAACCTCCTCCCGTACGACGCGACCGCGGCGCCGGGCATGGGCTGGGACCTCGCGTTCCACTCCGCCGCGAGCTTCACGACGAACACCGATTTCACGCACTTCACCAACGAGACTCAGCTCAGCCTCGGCTCGCTCGTCATTGCCTGGCCCCTCGCGCTGTTCGTCTCGGCCGCGACGGGGCTGTCGGTCGCGGTGGCGATGATCCGCGGTTTCGTTCGCAAGGACGGAACGGTCGGCAACTTCTACGTCGACCTCGTCCGGACGATCTCACGGGTGCTGCTCCCCCTCTCGGCCCTCTTCGCGCTGGTCCTCGTGCTGCTGGGGGTCCCCGAGACGTTCACGAACTACGTGATCGCCCACCCGATCACGGGCGGGACCCAGGAGATCTTTCTCGGCCCGGTCGCCTCGTTCCAGGCGATCTCGTTCCTCGGGACGAACGGAGGCGGGTTCTACTCGGCGAACGCCGCTTCGCCGCTCGCCAATCCGAGCGCGCTGTCGAACCTCTTCGGCGTGTTCGTCATGCTCCTCATCCCGTTCTCGACGCCGTTCGCCTTCGGCCAGATCATCCGACGGCGGGGCGAGTCCTGGCCGTTCATGGGAACGATCCTCATCGTCTTCGCGGTCGCCCTCGCCCTCTTCATCACCTACCAGGCCGCGCTCAATCCCGCCCTCGGGGCGATCCCTTCGCTCGGACTCTCCCCGAACGGCTACCCGGTCGGGCAGGAGACCCGGTTCAGCCTGCCCGAGGCTTCGTTGTTCCAGGTCGTGAGCGTGTATACGAACACCGGAGCGACCAACATGCAGATCGGCGCGCTTTCCCCCGTGGCCCAGCTGGTGCTCCTGTTCGGCATGTTCACGCAGAGCACCCCGGGCGGCGAAGGGACCGGCTTCGGCATGTTGCTCCTCTTCGCGGTCCTCGGAGTCTTCGTTGGGGGGCTCATGGTCGGGCGGACCCCGGAGTACCTCGGCAAGAAGATCACGACCGGCCACGTCCGCTGGGCGGCGCTCGCGCTCCTGGTTCATCCGGCGTCGATCCTGATCCCTCTCGTGGTCGCGGTGGCGGGCGGGTTCGTGTCCACGGCGTCCGTGTCCCTGCCGACTTCGGCCCACACGTTCACCTCGGTCCTCTACGAGTTCACGTCGGAATCGGCCAACAACGGAAGCGCGCTCGCCGCCGGCCCGTTCAACGACACCACTACGTTCTTCAACGTCGCGGGGGGCGTCGTGATGTTCGTGGGCCGCTTTGTTCCGATCTGGGCGATGTTGAAGGTCGGCGGGATGTTCTCGGAGCAGGAGGTCCTGCCGCCCGGTCCGGGGACCCTCCAGACCGCGAGCGCGACGTTCACCGTGTACATCACCCTCTTCCTGATCATCGTCTCGGTGCTCCTCTTCCTTCCGGTCATCGCCCTCGGCCCGCTCGCCCAAATCGTGGGAGGTCCGTAGCGTGGCGGAGCCGGGCGCGCGAGTATCGGTCCGGCGGGTGCCGCACACGTCGCTCGCGACGGTCCTCGCCGACTCGTTCCGTTTGTTCCACCCGCGGAACCAGGTCCGCTACCCCGTCATGTTCTCCGTCTACATCCTCTTCCTCTTTCTCGTTGTGCTGACGCTCGTTCCGCAGCCGTTCCCGGACCTCGCGCGCACCTACAATCCGAACTACTTCCTATGGGTCACGGTCATCCTGTTCCTGACCCTGTGGTTCGCGAACATCGCGACCGCGATCGCCGAGGCGCAGGGACGCGCGCGCGCCGATGCGTTACGTGAGATCCGCAGCGGGATCCGAGCGCGGCAGGTCCTGCCGGACGGGACCGACCGCTGGGTCCCTTCCGACGTGCTGCACGTCGGCGACACGGTCGAGATCCGGGCCGGCGAGCCGGTGCCGATGGACGGCGACGTGATCCACGGGGCTGCCCTGATCGACGAGTCGATGATGACCGGAGAGTCGGAGGCGGTGACCCGGGAGAGCGGCGGGGACAAGACGAGCGTGCTCGGAGGGACGCGCGTGCTCCAGGGAACCGCCCGTGTCCGAGTGACCGCGATCCGCGGGCAGTCGTTCCTCGACCGGATGATCCGTCTGGTCGAGGGGCAGGGCCGGGAGCCGACCCCGAACGAGCTCGCGCTCATCGTGCTGCTCTCCGCGCTCACGATCGCCCTCTTCACGGTCGTGGTGACGTTCGTCTTCCTCGCTAGCGACACCCACATCGTCTCTCTCGACCTCGCCACGGTCATCGCGCTGTTCGTCTGTCTGATGCCGACCACGATCGGAGCGCTCCTACCAGCGATCGGCATTTCGGGCATCAATCGGACGGCCCGCGCGAACGTGATCGCCAAGTCGGGGAAGGCGGTCGAGGCGGCCGGGGACCTGGACGTCCTCATCCTGGACAAGACCGGGACGATCACGGTGGGGAACCGCCTCGCCGTGCAGTTCGTCGAGGCGCCGGGGGTCTCCGCCTCCGAGTTGCTCGAAGGGGCGCTCCTCGCCTCGAGCCTCGACGACACGCCCGAAGGTCGCTCGATCGTTCGCCTCGCCGCCCGGCGCAACGCCCCGACGCGCCGGCTCGAGCCGGGACAGTTCAAGGTGCTGCCGTTCGCCGTCGAGCGTCCGATGAGCGGGATCGTGCTGCCGGACGGCACCGAGGTCTACAAGGGGGCGGTCAAAACGATGGAGGCGTACGGAGCGCTCCTCCCGCCCGAGCTCCGCGCCGCCGCCTCCGAGGCTTCGCGGCAGGGGATGACGCCGCTCGCGATCACCTCGAACCGCCGCGCGCTCGGCCTTGTCATCCTGAAAGACGTGGTGAAGCCCGGCATACGCGACCGGCTCCGCGAGCTCAAGACGATGGGGATTCGCACGATCATGTGCACCGGCGACAACCGTCTCACGGCCGCGGCGATCGCCCGGGAGAGCGGGGTCGATGAGTTCGTCGCGGAGGCCCGGCCGGAGTCGAAGCTCACGTTGGTCGAGCGGGAGAAGGCTCGCGGCCGGCTGGTCGCGATGACCGGGGACGGGACGAACGATGCCCCCGCCCTGGCGCGCGCGGACGTCGGGCTCGCCATGAACAGCGGCACGAGCGCGGCGAAGGAGGCCGGTAACATGGTCGACCTCGACAACGACCCGACGAAGCTGATCGAGGTCGTCTCGATCGGCAAGCAGCTCCTGATCACCCGGGGAGCGCTCACAACGTTCTCGATCACGAACGACGTGGCGAAGTATTTCGCGATTATCCCGGCGATCTTCATCGCGTCGGGCGCGGCCGCGCTGCCCGGCATCGACGTCATGAACGTGCTCGGCCTCGGGAACCCTCAGCTCGCGGTCCTCGCCGCGCTCCTGTTCAACGGGCTCATCATCCCGATCCTGATCCCGCTCGCCCTCGTGGGCGTCCCGTTCCGCCCGCGCTCGGCGATCGACCTCCTCCGGCGCAATCTCATCCTCTACGGCTTCGGGGGGCTTGTCAGCGCGTTCGTCGGGATCAAGCTGATCTACCTCCTGCTCGCCTGGGCCTCGACGTGGTCGATCTACCAGAGCTGGGGCGTCGCCGTCGGTCACTTCCTGCCGATCGGAGGGCTATGAGTCCCCCCGGTCCCATCGCCATCTCGGGCCCCCGTCGGCCACCCGCCCACTCGGTCGGCGGCCACGTCCGCGCCGCCGGGCTGTTCCTGGTCGCGATGATCTTCGTCGCCGGGTTCGCCTATCCGCTCGCCCTCACCGGGATCGCCGAGGTCCTCGACCCCCACGCGGCGGGGGGCTCCCTGCTCTACCACAACGGCACGCTCGTCGGCTCGAGCCTGGTGGCCCAGAACCTGAGCCGCCCGTACCTGTTCTGGGAGCGCCCGTCGCTGACCGACTATAGCTTCCTCAACGGGTCCCCCTCCCCGCCCGGGCCGAGCGACCCCGCGCTCCGGGCCCTGATCAACGAGACCCTCGGCTGGATGCGGGCCTACGGCAACCTCACGGTGAACGCGACGGTGCCGATCTGGTGGGCCGCTCCGTCGGCCTCCTCGATGGATCCGGACCTCGTCCCCGAGGCGGTCCTCGTCCAGATCCCGCGCGTCGCGGTGGCGACGAACCTCTCGATCGCCGATCTCCAGTCGTTCGTCAACAAGCATATCGTCACGTCCGTGGTCCCCTACTTCGGGATCTCCTACGTGGACGTGCTCGAGCTCGACCTCGCCCTCCTGCCGCTGATCGGAAGGTAACGATGTACCGGCACATCCTCGTACCCGTACAGGAGCCCGCCGAGGTCGAACCGCTCATCCGGTTCGCCGCGATGCTCCTCGAGGCCGACGGAGAGATCCGCGTCCTCCACGTCATCCCGACGACCACGCTGCCCCAGGTCACGCGCGAGTGGCGGGCCTCGGTCCACCTGGTCGTGGGGGGGCCCGCGGCCGGGGGCGGCCCCGGCGGGGCTGGGGGGCGGGGGGGGGGGGGGGGGGGGGGCGGGGGGGGGGGGGGGGGGGGGGGG
>VFSW01000836.1_pt1 | contig 45350 bp, 43 predicted proteins | sample 5358111 | NCBI WGS metagenome assembly VFSW01 (sample SAMN11554181, study PRJNA540505) | mine drainage metagenome | isolation source: sediment from site ElyBrook_90M | place: USA: Ely Copper Mine, Vershire, VT | collected 2017
CCGACGCTTCTCGCCTCCGAGATCAACACCTTTTTACAGCGGCCGCATGGCGATACGGGACAGCTCTTCATCGTGCTTCTTGACGAGACGCTCGCGTTCTATTTGTGGGAACTCCTCTTTAGGCCGCTCGGCGGGCAGGTCAACTTTGTGCCGTGGCTCCCCTTCGCGCACTTCGCAGCGGCGCGCCGTCTGCGCGACGCGATCCGTAAGGGCGAGGGGTTGGCGTCCGTGCGGCAGGATCTCGTCTCCGAGCTCACCGCCCGGTGGAATGAGCTCGACGAGGCCGACCACGCCGCATTCGAGGGAGCAATAACGCTCTGTGACGAGTTGGCGCGGCTCCGCTCGTTGATGGGTGACGAGTGGTCGCCGCTCGCCGAGTACCTTATCACCGAGAAGAAGCTGCAACTGCGCGGCAAGCGCAGCGCACCGGTACAGGTGGTGGGGATGGGCGACGCGACCGGCATCCCCTATGAGCGCGCCGTCATCCTGCCGATGAACAGCGGCATCTTCCCGCGCAAGCCCTTCAGCGGCCCCTACCTGAACCTGATCCATCTGCCGCGCATCTACCGGGCGCAGTTTGAGGCCGACGACCTCGCACTGCGGCAGTTCCTTTCGTTCGGCCGCACGGCCCACATCGCCGCCCTCTATGATCAGGCAGAGGGAGAGGCGCCGTCTCCGCACTTTTCATTCCTTGCCACCGAGTTCGGCAAAAAGCCGGTGAAGCGGCTGATAGCTCCGACGCCGTTTAGCGCGCCGGTCGGCGTCCCCGCCATAGAGAACAGCGCTGAGTTGCGCGAGCAGCTTCAGCGGTACACCTGGTCCTTCAGTTCGCTGGGGCTCTTTTTCACCTGTCCGTACCGCTTCATCCTCGAAGACATCCAAGGGGTGAGACCGCCCCCCTGCTGTGAAGACGAAGAGCATGCCAATCTCCTGATCGGGAATTTCCTCCACCACTTCTTTGCAGAGCTGAAGGATCACCGCCCCGCCGTTGAGCAGTGGCCCGCACTGTTCGAAGAGCGGTGGGAGAGCAACGCGGAACTTCGTACGAAACTCCCCGACCAAGCGGTCCGCAAGGCGATCGTCCGCAGCTATCTTGCCGATATCGCCGCCTGGGAAGGGGAACCGGGGAAACGGCTCCTCTTTTCCGACGAAGTGACGGCGGCCGAACTCGACCTCAGCGCCCCCTTCGGCGACGGCCGTTACCGGATCAAGGGGCGCATCGACCGGCTGCAGCGTCATGCGGGAAAACTGCTGATCGCCGACCTGAAATACCGGGAAAAGAAAAAGTATTCCGAAAAGGATCGACTGGCAGACCGGGTCGAAGAGACCGACTTATTCGACGACCGGTTCCAACTCGTCATCTATGCCTATCTATCCATGCATAGCGGGGCAGCGACTCCCGACCTGCTCGATGCGGCCCATATCTTCCTCAGACCGAAGGTGCGCGGCGACTATGAGAGCAGGCTCGCGGAGCGGGAGCTGGCCGACTGCGACGCGACGATGGAGCGCATCGCCCGGCGGCTCGACCGGATGCTGGAAGCGGAGCGCTTCGCCCCCAACTACCGTGCCGGTGTTTGTCCTTACTGCCCCTACAAGGCGCTCTGCCTCAGGCCCGATCTCTACCGGACGGGAGGCCGCCCATGGTGAAAAGCCTCTTCGTCACCGCCTCGGCCGGTTCGGGCAAGACCTTCTGTCTCACCAAGGAGGTGCGCCGCCATATCGAATGCGATACGGCATTCGTCGTCGCCGCCACCTTCACCCGCGCCGCAGCGGCCGAGATGGAGAAGCGCATACTCGAGGAGATCGAAAAGGGACCTGAGAGCGCAACCGACAAACTGCGGCTCATCATGCGGGCCGCCAAGGTCCATTTCTCGACCATCGATGCGCTCTTCCACCAGTTCCTCGCGACCGAGGAGTATGTGCCGCAGATTGCCGACGATCACGAGCGGGCGCTCATCACCGCGAGCGCCGACGAGCGTTTTTTCCAGCATCCGCGCATCCTCGCCGACATCGAAAGCATCCTGATCGCGGCGCGCATCCTTAACCTGCAGCCCGAGTCGCTGATCGATGCACTGGACAAGAGCAACGTTGCCTTGGCGGCATGGGAGTGCCCCGATACCCGGCTTGATGAACTCAAGGGAACACAAGCGCGCATCGTCGACGAGTACGAGAGATTGCAGGAGCAGGTGCGGGCAGTCGCAGAGGAAACGAAGGGTAATCTGCACAGACTGGTGGTCGGACCCCTGCTCAAACCGATCGGAGAGGTGGAGCTCGACAAAGCGCTGTTCGCCAAATCCGATGTGTCGGAAGTCAAGGTGGCCGATGCCGATCGCAAGACGCCCGCCTATGACGCGCTGCGGGACCTTTATCCCCCGATGCGCCGCCTCATCGCCGAACATCTCATCAACACCAAACGGTTGCGCAGCGCGCTCCTCAAGCGCTTCAGCACGTTGCGCGCCGAACTACTCGCCGCAGAGAAAGAACGGCTCGGCCGCCTCTATTTCGACGATATCCCGAGGGAACTTGTCGCCCTTGACGGCCCCGACAGCCCCGACCGGCCGTTCTTTATGGCGCGCCTCTACGAGCTGGGGTTCCACCGGACGGCGCACCTGCTCCTCGATGAGTTCCAGGACACCTCGAAGATACAGTTTGACCTGCTCCGGCCGCTCCTCGACGATATCCTCGGCTGTGTAGGCGAGAACGCCGAGGGGGAACGGTCGCTCTTCCTCGTGGGAGACTGGAAACAGTCGATCTACCAGTGGCGGGATGCGGCGCCCGATCACCTGCGGGCATGCATCGCTCCCGCTGTGCTAAGCGGGCAGATAGCCACCGAGCCCTTGCCGCACAACTACCGTTCGACCCCGCTTCTCATTAGCTTCTTCAACCATCTGGTCGCCGACCTGTTTGCGGGAACCGGTAAAGTACATCCTCAGACCCCGCCCAAAGAACCGAAGCATCCCTACAGCGGCATCTCCGAGGTGGCCGTCATAACGGCACAGTGCAGCGCCGGCGACGGTCCGGCATATGAGCGGCTCGTCGAAGCCATTACGCAAAAGCAAGCAGAGTGCGGGGCCGCCTGGGGCGACATGGCGGTCCTGTGCCGCACGAATGTTCATATGGACAAGGTCGCGGCGGCGCTGACGCAGGCCGGGATTCCCACCTCCGGGATCCGTGGACGCGAGCTGTTGTCACTCCGCGAGGGGACGGCGCTCTACCTTTCGCTCATCGCCCTTTTCATGGAGCACGATGGTCGTTTCATCCCCCGCGCCCTCGCGACACTGGGCTATGATGAGGCGCTGACGGCTGCCATCGCGCGGCTTGCCGGGACCATCGGCACGGCGCCCCGGCCCCACCGCTTTGCGACCTTTGCCGCCGCCTTGCGCGACGTTTTGCCCTTTTTCCCACGCATCCTCATCGAGACGCTGTGGGATGAGGCGGAGCGGTACTTTAACCGTCCTGACGCCGTCGACGTCGCTGACTTCCTGCGCTATCTTCTGAAAATGTCTCACCTCATCACCGTACCCGAGGGGGAGCATACCGATCGGGTGGAACTGGCAACGATACACAGCACCAAGGGCCTTGAATTCCCCCATGTCTTCCTCTTCTGGAAAGAGGGACTCGACAAGACTCCTGAGATACGGCATCCCGACGACGGCTGTCCCCTCGGCCTGAATAAGGAGGAGATCGCCTTTCTCGCCACCGGCCCGATTGCCGGAGCGGCAGCCATCGCCGAGACGGCGGCAGCGGTAAAAGAAGAAAAGGCTGAAGAGACGGCCAACCTCCTCTATGTCGCCGCGACCCGCGCGGTGAAAAGCCTGACGATTCTCCTGCGGGCCGACAAGGAGGGCAACCTCAAAGGGTTCAGTGACCTGGTGTATCGGACAGCCGAAAGGACGATACCGGACGCCGAAGGGACCGAATTCGGGTGGCGGCATGACTACGGCCCTGAGAGATCGCGGCCCTCCGAGCACGAGGAGCTGACAGTGCCTGACCTTCCTGAAGGCTTCGCCGCACAGGCTGAAATCGACGAAATGGACCCGGCGCTGCGCTCGGCCGACATCGAGGCGGGGATCGATCGCGGTCTTCGCATCCACGCGGCCCTTGCCCAGCTCACCGGCAACAAAAGAACGATAGCCCAAGGCAACCTCGCAGACGAGGAGTTCGCCGCAATCGACCTTTTCCTCCGCGAAGAGAAGGTGCGCGAGATCATCTTCCGTCCCGGGACCGTGCTCACCGAACAGCACATCTCCGATACCCGCTCGTTCGGCATCGTCGACCGGCTCGTCATCGCCCCCGACCGCATCACCCTCATTGACTTCAAGACGGGACAGGTCGGCCATCTTGCCGAGAAGTACCGACCCCAGATGATCCGCTACCAGACCATCCTACAAGGGCTCTTCGGCGTCCGCCCGATTGAATGCTACCTGCTTTTTGTCGACGAACCGAACCGCATACTACCGATCTGAAGAAAGGATACCTTAGTGGCTCTGAAGGCCCGCCAGATCTACCTCTGGCCATGGCGGCCCCTACACCTACCCGTCGTCCCCCTATTGGAGTGCGGAGTGGTAAAAAGAGGGAATGGCGGGCCGCAGCAGATTGTCCACCAGGATTTCCTATTGAAGCGGAGGCAGGGAGCCGAGGTTGACGGGCTTGGTGATGGCGCCTCCGGATACAAGGAGCAACGCATTACTCCAAAACACGGGTGACAACCCGAACGCCGAACCAACCGATCCGAACAGGATCGGAACGATCACGCGTGTCATATGATTCACGGTCACGCGTAAACCCATTGCCTCTCCGGAGCGTCCTTCCGGGGAATTGCTGTAGGTCATCATCAACGTGATCGGCTGTCCGCAGCCCATGCCGAGCCCGAATGCGAAAGCGATCAGCGAGAGCACCACCGCGCTCTGGAAGAACGGCATCAGAAAAAAGCTCGCCGCTCCGATGAAAAACGAATAGGCCAGCGTCCTCTCCTCGGATAAGCGGGAAATCAGATAGGGCAGGGCCATCCGCACAACGAACGCCGCTATGGAGAACATCGCCAGTACGATGCCGATGGCGGATGCCGACAGTCCAACCTCATGGCCATAGATCGGCACGTAGACCTGGAACAAATCGATGCCGGTGACTACGAGACTGCTGGTGGCCAGTACCCGCCAAAGACCGGATTCCGCCAGCATATCGCGGACGCTTCCGGTCCGGTGGGCGGTGCGCGAGCCCGCAGGCAGGGTGCCTCCAAGGATCAGGAGAAGGGCGGCAGGTACCAGCGACAGCACAACGAGATAGAGGCAGGAGATGGCATAGCCCGAATGATCGGCCGAAAACCCGGCGAGGAGCGGGCCGATAAAGCCGGTTGTAGATATTATCATGCTGTAATTGCTGAAGTTTTTCGCACTTGTCTGGGGATTGCTCTGAAGTCCCACGAGATTCTGCAGGCAGACGCCGGAGAACGCAAACAACAGGCCGTTCATCACCCCCGCGATGTAGATTGCGGGTAGCCCCGATACGCCATAAGGCAGAAGCATACCGAAGGCGCCGCCGACTGTTCCAGCCATTAGCAGCCAGCGGGAACCGAAGCGATCGGAAAATCTGCCAACCCACCACGAGAAAAGCATCGGCAAAAGCGAAAACGTAGCGGCAAGGAGCCCGACGGCAAAGGGCTGTGCACCGAGCTTAAGTGCGTAGAGCGTTAACAGGACACGACCGGCCTGCACGTTCGTTATGATGGACAGCGCCAAGGCAAATGTTAAATAGATGGACATCGGGGACCGAGGTTGGTAAAAAAAGCAAATATTTTCGTACGGTGAGTATCTGAGTCGACAGGGGATGTCAAGGGAATATTCGGCGCTGAAGAACCCGATGATGCCGGGGAGAATTTCATGAATATTCGGTCCTTACTGGCGGGCGCGCAGGGGACTTACCTTCCCCTTACGAGCGCCATGGATCAATCGATCCTGGCCGGTTTCTACTATGTGCGGTCCAGTTTTAGCATGATTGCGCCAAAAGAGGTCGAGGAAGGCATGATCCGGGCTGCCTCAACTGCCGGCAGATCGTGGCACCCCGTTTCCCGGGAATTCGCGTTGAATTCGTCCTCGATCTGCTATATGAAGGGATCGTGCCGAACCGGATTCCGGAAGCGGTTTTTCTTCACCGCCCCTGTCCGGCCCTGGAACCGCTCACTGCTCGCGTTGGGATTACATATGAAAAAGGGCAAGCTCGCCATCGGTTTTATCGTTTTGCTCCTCATCGGAGCCGGTCTTTTCCTGGGGCAGCGGGGGCTCTTCTCCACGGAGGCGCTCCTCTCCCTGCTTCGGGCATATCCGGTGGCCGCGCCGCTGATTTTCATGCTGATCTACACCGTCGCTCCCGCCCTTTTTCTTCCGAGCATTCCCCTGAGCCTTGCGGCCGGTTTTTTCTGGGGGCCCCTTCTCGGCGTTGTCTTTGCGATCACCGGGGCGACCGCCGGGGCGTGCGTCTCCTTCTTTCTGGCACGCTACCTCTTGAGCGACGCGGTTCGGAAGCGGTTTGCCGCCGCGCAGTGGCAATGGCTAGAAGAGAAAGTCGTCAGACACGGCTGGAAGGCCGTCGCCTTCGTGCGGTTGATTCCCGTCTTTCCCTTCAACGTCCTGAACTACCTCCTCGGACTCACCCCGATTCCCTTCGGGCAGTACCTCTGGAGTTCCATTGTCTTCATGCTGCCGGCCTGCATCGCCTTCGTCGCCTTCGGCAGCTCCCTGAGCGAGCTGATCCTGCGGGGAAATATCCGGGGCCTGCTCCTGGGGATAGCCGTTGCCGTCCTTGCTCTGCTTCTGGTCATGATCCTGAAGCCCCGTTTTCGCAAGATCGGCCCCCTGCCGCAGAATAGCGGTCCTGCGGAGGCTCGGGAGAAAGGCTCGGAGAAATGAACGGATTTGACAGGACCATCGCCGCTCTCTTCCCGGAAGGGCTCCGAAGCGAGTCGATCAGCACCCTCCAGGTCAACCTTGGACGGACCTGCAACCTCACGTGCAACCACTGCCACCTGGAGTGTTCTCCCCTGCGGCATGAGCAAATGCCGGAAGTCGTAATGACGGCTCTCCTCTCGCTGACGGGGAGGATGCCGTTTCGTCTGATCGATATCACCGGCGGAGCGCCCGAGTTGCATCCCCGGTTTCTTGATTTCGTTGAGGATCTCTGTTCGCAGGGCCATGCCGTCCAGGTCCGCACCAACCTGACAATCCTCCCTGAGCCCTCCTTGCGGGAGACGATTCCCCTGCTCAGGGCCTGCCGCGTTGCCCTGGTCGGCTCGCTCCCCTGCTACCTGGAGGGGAATGTCGCCGCCCAGCGGGGCGAAGGGGTCTACCAAAAAGCCATCACCGCCATCCGCCTGTTGAACGAGAACGGATACGGCATCGACGAAGAGTTGGCATTCACCCTGGTCTACAATCCCGGTGATGCATTTCTCCCTCCATCACAGCCGGAGCTGGAGGAAATCTACCGGGAAGAGCTGCGCAGCCGCTTCGGCCTCTCCTTCACCCGCCTGATCGTTCTGACGAATATGCCGCTCGGCCGGTTCCGGCGTCGCCTGGAAGCGGATGGCAAGCTGGAGAGCTACCTGAAGACCCTCCGGGGGGCGTTCAATCCCTCAACCCTGCCGCATCTCATGTGCCGCCATCAGATCAGTGTCGACTGGGATGGGACCCTTTACGACTGCGATTTCAACCTCGCCATCGGCCGGGCGGTGAACCATGGCGCCCCCAAGCAGATCGATGCCTTCGATCCTACCCTCCTCGGCAAGCGCCGAATCGTAACGGGCCTCCATTGTTTCGGCTGCACGGCCGGAGCGGGCTCTTCCTGTTCGGGGACCTTGGCCGCCGATACATGAGCATCCCGGGCCATCTATCCGGTCTGGGCGATCCACTTCTGCATGCGGGTCTGTTCCGTGCCCCAATCCCCCGAACACCGGATGTTCATGAAGGATCCGAACAGAAGGTCCATCATTCCCGCCGCCTTTTCGATCAGATAGATCCGTTCGAGGAGCTGCCCCTCGCGGTCGACCTCTTCCCCGTCGTTTTCCGGGAGCGTCGGCAGCTTCATGGACTGGAAATGAAAGCGGTCCGCCTTGAAGGTGAGTTCCCATTCCGTTTTATCGTGGGCGATGCGGAGGCGCGCCGCGGTGATCTTCTTTCCCTGCCGCAGGGCCTCCTTGCCCTCTTTCAGATCGGCATGCATCCCCTGGCAGACCACCGTTTCGGCATATTCCCCATCTCCCGATTCGAGGACCAGACGCCGCAGGAAGATGACCTCGCATTCGCCGGCATCGGGGATCAGCACAGTCCCGTTTCTCTCCTCGCTTTTGAACCAGAGCCAGGTGAGGAATTCCCGTCCGATCGTCAGGGGGTCCGCTCCCGGCGGAAGTGCGGGCGGAGCGGAGCTTTCGCCGATCTGCGGTACAGGCGGAGCATTCGGCGATTGCGAGTCCCAGGGGACAAAGGGGCAGGGCGTGAGCTGAAAGGAATCCCGAAAAAGCTCCTGGAGCTCTTCGAACACCTTATCGGAGAGTGAACAGAAATACAGCGTATTGTCCGATACGGACCAGCAGATTTCGAAGAAGGAGGGAACCGGCAAGGTCTTTCCGAGCAGTTCGAGGCGCGTCATCTCCCGGATCGCCTCCCGTTGCTCCCGGTAGAGTTTCTTCTGGCCAGTCTCCGCGAGTTTGCTTCGTTCGGCTTCCATGATCCGCAGCCTGAGCAGGGGTGGCGCAACCGACTTCCGGTCGACACGGAGCGAGAAGAGAAGGTAGCGGCCCTGGGCATAGGAGGCATACGGGAAGTCAGTGTCCAGGGGGTCTTCCAGTCCCGTCCAACCGGCCGCCTTTTCATCCGCGGTGCGCCAGACGGTCTGAAAGGCATGCTGCTTGATCCGTTCATCGAAGAATGCGGGGAACCGATCGGGCAGATTGCCGATCAGACGATACCGGGAAAATGAGAGAGTCCCCTTGCGTATACCCATTAGAAAGCCTCCTTCAGGAAGGGGCGACACTAACCCATTCGACCGGGACCTGTCAAGACATATGGCTCCCGCTTCTGAGAGATCCCTGCCGGATGCCGCCCGCCGTCTATCCCCGGGGATGTCTGCACGATACGCATGGACACCCGGATGATTTTATGATAGGAGATTCCGGTAATTCTTCAGCAAGGTGCTCAGATGCTTATAAAAAAAGTAGGGATCATCGCAAATATCGCCAAGGAAAAATCCGCTGCCTGCACCGCCGAACTGCGCGCTTGGATGGTGGCCCGCGGGCTGGAGGTGCACCTGGAGGAGAGAATCGCCGCGAAGATCGGCACCGCTCCCGGCGTGGAGCGGGGGAAGCTGGGTTCGCTGATCGACCTCCTTGTCGTCTTCGGGGGGGACGGTACGATCCTCAGGACGGCGCGTCTGGTCAAGGATCTGGATGTGCCCATCGTCGGGATCAATCTTGGGGTATTCGGATATCTGACCGAGGTAAACCTGTGCGAGATGTACAGCGCCCTGGAAGTGATTCTCGCGGGGGATTTCCAGATCGAAAAGCGGATGATGCTCGACGTCGAGATCACGGGAGGAGAGGAATCGACCCGCGAGGGAACGGTTCTCAACGATGTCGTCATCAACCGGGGCAATCTCTCCCGAATCATTGAGCTCGAGACCACCGTCGACGACCGTTATCTTACGACGTTCAAAGCCGATGGCCTCATCATCGCGACGCCGACCGGCTCGACCGCCTATTCACTCGCTGCGGGCGGGCCGATCGTTTTCCCGGAACTCTACTCGATCATCATCAATCCGATCTGCCCCCATACCCTTACAAACCGGCCGATCATCCTCCCGGAAAATGCAGAGATCAAAGTAACATTGCGGACCCGGGAAGAGGGGGCGACCGTGACCCTCGACGGACAGGTTTCGTTCACCGTGCGGTCCGGGGATACCATCACAATCCGGAAATCGCGCTGTATCACGAAGCTGATCTCCTCCCCCCATCGGGGCTATCAGGAGATATTGAGGATGAAGCTTGGGTGGGGCGGCTCCCAGACGGGGGTCGCAGGGAAGAGGCAAGATGCTGACGGAACTCAACATCCGTAATTTTGCCATCATCGATGAACTGAAGGTGACCTTCGACGGAGGTCTCAACGTCATCTCCGGAGAAACCGGCGCCGGCAAGTCAATCATCATCGGGGCCGTGGGTCTTCTCTTAGGAGATCGGGCGAATGCCGACATGATCCGGTCATTCGAGGATGCGGCCGTCGTCGAGGCACTCTTTGACATCAGTGGACAGGAGGGGCTGAGAGAAAAGATCGGCGAGCTCGGATTCGGCGACGGCGAGGAACTCATCGTCCGTCGCGTGGTATCGCGCTCGGGGAAAAACAGGGTGTACATCAACGGAGTGCTGGCCTCCCTGGCGTCGCTCACGGCGATCGGCGAGTCGTTGATCAATATCTGCGGTCAGCACGAGCATCAGATGATTTTGAACCCCGAAAATCATACGGAGATCCTCGATGAGTTCGGCGGGCTGATGCCGCTCCGGTCGGCATACCGGGAATCCTACGACCGGTACCGGTCGCTCAATGAGCGATTGAGCGGCCTCCAGGAACTCCGGAGAAAAAAGGAAGAGCGCGAAGAGCTTCTCCGTTTTCAGGTCGGCGAAATCTCCCAGGCTGACATCCAGGCAGGGGAGGACGCCGCGCTCATGGAGGAGAAGAAAGTTCTCGGCAATGTCCAGAAGTTGATCGATTTTGCACAGGCGGCATACGACGCCCTCTACGGGAAAGGCGCTTCCGTGCTCGCGGAATTCCGTACCGCAGCCTCGGCCGTCAAAGAGATCCGGAAAATCGACACCGCGCTCAAACTCTCCGGGGAGGAGATGGAGGAGCTCTACTACCGGATCGAGGATGCTGCCTTTACCCTGCGCGATTACGGGAGCCGCTTGACCTTCGATCCGGCCCGTCTGGAGGCTCTCGATGAGAGGTTGGAGCTTCTGGGCCGCCTGAAGCGGAAATACGGCGGAACCCTCGATGCGGTCATCGCGAAACAGGCGGATGCCGAAGAGGAGCTGAGGAACATCGCCTCGGTCGAAGAGGAGATTGATCAGCTTGCAGCGGCCATTGCTGATGAAAAGGCGCGGATGATCGAAGCGGCTGGACTCCTTTCCAGAAAGCGGCATGAGGTGGCCGCTGCGCTCCGGGAGACGATCGAGAAGGAGATCCGGGCGCTGCGGATGGAGAACGCCCGCTTCGAAGTTGTCTTTCGCGAGCCGCCGGCAGGGGATACGGCCTTCACGGTGAACGGAACGGACGATCCGGAGTTTTACCTCTCGGCGAACGTGGGCGAGGAGCTGAAACCGCTTCGGGGGATCGCCTCCGGCGGGGAGCTCTCCCGGATCATGCTTGCGCTGAAAAAGGTGCTGGCCCGGGCTGGTTCGGTGGGGACGATCGTCTTTGACGAGGTGGACAGCGGCATCGGGGGGGCGACGGCGGAGATCGTGGGCCAGAAGCTCAGGGAGGTTTCCCGTCACCACCAGGTCCTCTGTATCACCCATCTGCCCCAGATCGCCTGCTGCGGACATCGGCACTACCGGGTAGTAAAGCGGATCGCCGGGAAGAGGACGAACACCTCGGTCGCTGTCCTTTCCTCGGAGGAGCGTTTGGAGGAAATCGCCCGCATGCTCGGCGGAGTGGAGCTGACGGAAAAGACGCGGGAGCATGCCCGGGAGATGCTCGCGTCTGTATACAAATAATGTTCCGCACGAACCCGGGGGGCTCCGGATGAGAGTTTCATCGATTCTCAGGGAGTGATACCTTTCGGTATTCGCTCGCTTATCCCATAGCAAAGCTACGGGGAATGCGCTCGCTACCGAATTCAGGGAGTACAACCGTCGGGGTGTTCACCACCAGGAGTAAAGGGATGCTGAGAAAGGCGCGTATCGGGGATGTCAAGACCATTCACCGGCTGATCAATCTCTCTTCGGGGAGGGGAGAGATGCTCCCCCGTTCGCTGATGGATATCTACGGCAGTCTTCGGGATTTCTTCATCTATCAACAAGACGGGAAGGATGAAATCCTGGGAATCTGCGCCATGAGCATCATCTGGGAGAACCTGGCCGAGATCCGCTCCCTCTACGTGTCTGAGGAACACAGAAAGGAGGGGATCGGACGCAATCTCGTGGAGGCCTGTATCTCCGAGGCGATTACGCTGGAGCTCTTCCGGATTTTCACGCTCACCTACAAACGGGAGTTTTTCCGGAAACTCGGTTTCCGGGATGTCGACCGTTCCACGCTCCCCGAAAAGATCTGGTCGGATTGCTTCCGCTGTTCCAAATATCCGGATTTTTGCGACGAAGTGGCCATGATCCTGGAGTTGTGAGATGGCGAGACGCATTCTGATCCTTTTCCTAGCCCTACTCTTTCTTTTCGGGTGCGCGGCCCGGGTCAGAAAAACTGTGCCGCGGACGACGGTGCCGCGGCAGGTAATCGAACCCACCCCTCCGGCAGCGATACCGGCGCTGATCCGGCTGCCCGCTGACCGGCTTCCGCTTTTTACGGACGATATGGACTTCGCCTCGTTGGAGAGGGCTATCGAAAAGAGCCTCCGGTATTATGTCCGTGCCGCCGGGGACGGGCCTCACCAGATGGACGATACGCTGGTGACCGTCCGGGAATTGCGGGAGACACTCGTCGCTCTCAAGGAGATTCTCCAACGGGATGAACCCGACTCCGTCAAACAGGTGCGGATCCGGGAAACCTTTGACGTTTATCAGTCGACTGGCCTGGACGGGAAAAACACCGTCCTGTTCACCGGATACTTCGAACCGATCATAAGAGGTTCACTCGAAAAGACCGAGAAATATCGATATCCGATCTACCGGGCGCCAGATGATGCCGTAGTCGTCAATCTCGGCCGCTTTGCGGAACGGCATAAGTACGAACAACTGGTCGGCCGGGTGAAAAACGGCGAACTTGTCCCCTATTACAGCCGCAGCGAGATCGAAGAACTCGGATCGCTTGCGGGCCGGAATCTCGAGATCGCCTGGGTCGATGACCGGATTGGCCTTTTTTTTCTCCACACCCAGGGCTCCGGCAAGATCCGACTGCCGGACGGAAGGCTCCTGCAGATCGGATATGCGCTGAAGAACGGGCGCCCTTGGCAGAGCCTGTCTCGATATCTGAAGGAAACGGGGAGGATCTCCCCCGCGGAGATTTCCTACCAGTCGATCAAGCGTTATCTCCGGGAACACCCCGAGGATCTTTCTGAGATCCTCGGTCACAACGAGAGTTTTGTGTTCTTTCGCGATGTTACCGAAGGCCCAGTCGGGTCGCTTGGCGAGATCCTGACGGCGGGCCGCTCCATCGCGACCGATGCCGCGGTCTTTCCGCGCGGGGCGCTGGCCTTCATGCGGGCGCGGAAGCCGAATTTCGACAAGGACGGCGTTGTGGAATCCTGGGTCCCCTTCTCCCGTTTCGTCATCAGTCAGGACGCGGGCGGTATGATCAAGGGAGCGGGGCGGGTCGATCTTTTCTGCGGCAGCGGCGATGAGGCAGAAAAGCTTGCGGGAAGCCTAACGGAGCGAGGAGCACTCTATTTCCTCGTGAAGAAGCGTTCAAACAGCCGTTAGGAACAGGGATGGATCAGAGAAAAGCCAGCATATAGGTGACCGTCGTTCCAAGATTGACGGCGATGTTGAGTCCACAGAGCAACTCCAGCAGCAGGGGGTTTTCGTATTTCCCGCGGGCCATCATCAGACAAATACCCGCCGACAAGGCCATCACGGGAAGATAGAGATACTGGGCCTTTCTCGGGATGCCCGTGCCGATGGAAAAATACATGCAGACCCAGGAGAGAATGGAGACCAGGATGTAGATGGCCATCCCCTTGGCCTTTCCCAGCAGTACCAGAAGGTTCGGTTTACCGACGGCCGTGTCGGCAGGATAATCAGGGAATTCGTTGAGGAGAATGACGTTGAATATGGAAAGCCCGATCGGCAGGGCCATCCAGTGGATGCAGGGGGTGATGTATCCCTGCTGGATGTAGAAGGCGGATGCGAGCGGGAGCCAGCCGTAACAGAATCCGATGAACAGTTCGCCGAACCCCTTTTCGAACAAACGGACGAGCCGTGTGGAGGAGAAAAAACCTGGCAGGGCGCCGATGCAACCCAGCAGCAGGGTGAGAGGGCCGGTTTGCAGTCCGAATTGCAGGATGAGCCCAACGGCCAGGGCCAATGAGATCATGATGAGGCTGGCCAGGAGTGCGAAGGACCGGGCGCCCGTCTCATCCGGGATGGTCCCCGATCCTCCGGCGAAACGGTGGCGAAAGAGCCGCTTTGAGCGCTCATCCTCTTCGGAGGAGAAATATTCTTCGGCGTGATAGGTGGCAAGCATCACGAGCACGACGCCGAGGGTGCTAAGAATTAGGCTCGTGATGTTGAAACTGGTATTCAGGCGCCAGGCCAATACAGTCCCGAGGATGAAGGGGAATATCCCGACCGTGTGGAAGGGTGGGTGGTGCAACCCGAGCAATCCTGCCAACTTCGTCCCGATGTCCGTTTTTATTATTGCCATCCTCTTTTGACCCCATACCTTCGCTATTCCTTTGGCAGTGCGTAACACAAAGCCCGAAAGTTGTCAAACTGCCGTCATTTCTGAACCGCCGTTTTTTTATCGTCCATATTGATTAAATATATTAGATTTTTCTTGATTGTTGTTTTTCTTTGTGTTAGGGATAACCCCAAGTTCAAATCGTGTGCGGTTTGCACGAAAAATCTTTAACAATTCTCGGTATATTTAAGCGCTATGCGTCGTTTTCCGTTGAAACCGCTTGTATTCGCACTTCTGGATAATGCAAGTGATTTTAAGAGAATGGTATGGGTGTCCCGCTGTTCGGAAATCAACTGATATGAGTTTAGCCACCGTGTGGTGGTGGTGATGATGTTATGTTCCATAAAAACTTTTGATGAAAGGGGGATGTAAAGGAATGACAAAGGCAGAATTGATTGCGGTGATGGCGGAAGGGTCGGATATTACGAAGGCGGCCGCGGCGAGCGCGCTGGAGGCCTATACCACGGCAGTGGCGAAAGAGCTCAAGAAAAGCGGCAAACTCGGACTGGTAGGTTTCGGAACGTTTTCCGTGGTGAAGAGGAAGGCCAGGGAAGGAAGGAACCCGCAAACCGGAAAGACCATTAAAATAGCGGCTAAGAAGGTAATCAAATTCAAAGCGGGCAAGGCGCTGGCAGACAAGGTAAAATAACAACAGGGTTATCGAAGGTTCGAAACGAAAAGGCCTCCATTTATTTTCTGATGGAGGCATTTTCGTTATTATGGTATGTGGCACACCGGACGCGGGAAAAGGGCTCATCGTTGCACCGCACTACCGCGTTGAGGGGGAAAGGCAATAGGCGGCGGAGATGACCCCTTTCAGGAGGCATAATTGACCAAGAAACGCATTTTGAGCGGAATGCGATCCACGGGAAAGCTCCATCTGGGCAACCTTTACGGTGCGCTTTCGAACTGGGTCGCACTGCAAAACGATGGCGCATATGAGTGCTATTACTTCGTAGCCGACTGGCATGCACTCACGAGCGACTACGCAAAAACCGACGAAATCCGGGCCAACACCATCGACATGGTGATCGACTGGCTGGCGGCGGGTCTCGATCCGGCAAAGAGCACCCTTTTCATCCAGTCGAGCATCAAGGAGCACGCCGAACTGTTTCTGTTGCTCTCCATGATCACCCCCCTTGCCTGGCTGGAGAGGAATCCGACGTATAAAGAGATGAAGGACGAGCTTGTCGAGAAAGACCTCTCGACGTTCGGCTTTCTCGGCTATCCGGTCCTTCAGGCAGCGGACATCATCATGTACAAGGCTTACGGCGTACCGGTCGGCGTCGATCAGCTCCCCCACGTGGAGCTGACGCGCGAGATCGCCCGCCGCTTCAATTTCCTCTACGGCGAGATCTTTCCCATCCCCGAACCGCTCCTTGCGGAGGTGCCGAAAGTATTTGGCATCGACGGTCGGAAAATGAGCAAATCTTACGGGAATGCGATCTTCATGAGCGACCGAGGAGAGGAATTGAAGAAGAAGGTCGCGGCGATGTTCACCGATCCGCAGCGGCAGCGCAAACGCGATCCCGGGCGGCCCGAGCTCTGCAACGTCTTCACCTTTCACCGGCTCTACTCGCCTCCGGAGACGGTCGCGGAAATCGAGTCCGCCTGCCGGAGCGCGGAAATCGGCTGCACGGAGTGCAAGCGGCGACTCGCCGATGCCATCGCCGAGGGGATGAAACCCATTCACGCACGAAGGGACCACTACCTGGCCCATCCCGGAGAGGTCAGGGCGATCATCGAAGACGGCAATCTCCGGGCCGCCAGAATTGCGAAGGCCACACTGGCCCAAGTGCGGGATGCCATGAAAATAAGCCATGAGCTATGAGATCAAGCTCGACATCTTTGAAGGTCCCCTGGATCTTCTGCTCTATCTCATCCGGAAAAACGAGATCGATATCTACAATATCCCCATTGCCCTGATAACCGAGCAATACCTGGAATATCTCGATCTGATGCGTTCTCTCAATCTCGATCTCGCCGGAGAATACCTGGTGCTGGCCGCGACCCTCATCCACATCAAGTCACGGATGCTGCTGCCGCCGGTCGAGGGCGACGACGAGGCGGAGGAAGGGGAGGACCCGCGGGCGGAATTGGTCCAGCAGCTTCTGGAGTACCAGGCTTTCAAGGAGGCGGCACTCAGTCTTGAGGATCGCCCCCTTCTTGAGCGCGATGTCTTCACCCGAGGTGCACCGCCTGAAGAACCTGCCGAAGCCGAGGAGGATGAAGAGGCGATGATCGAGGTCGATATTTTCGAGCTCGTTCAAGCCTTCCGCAGGATCATCTCCGGCCTCGACCAGTCGGAGGAACTGGCGATCGATACGGAGAAGATGTCGCTGACCGACCGGATCAACGAGATCATGGAGCGATTGTCCGAAGAAAAACAGTTGACCTTTTCGGAACTGCTCGGAGATCGAATGGACAGAAAACGGATCGTCTACACCTTTCTGGCGATCCTCGAACTCATGAAACTCCGGATGGTCCGGGCTTACCAGTCCGGCCCCTTTAGTGCAATCAGGCTGTTTCTGGCGGTGGAGTGATGAGGGAAGAAAAGACCGCGATCCTCGAAGCGCTCATCTTTGCATCCGAAACCCCGCTGACGCCGGAGCGGGCAGCGGACGTTCTGACCGACACGGAAAAGAAGGAGATCCTTTCCCTGTTTGAGGCGCTGGCCCGGGAGTACGAAACGCGGGGCGGTGGGATCGTCCTCGTGCAGGTAGCCGGAGGCTTCCAGTTCAGAACGAGACCGGATATGGCTCCCTGGATCCGGAAATTGAAGTCAGCGCGGCCCGCGATGCTGTCGCCGGCAGCGCTCGAGACGCTGGCGGTTATCGCCTACCGTCAACCGCTCGTAAAATCCGAGATTGACCGGATCCGCGGCGTCGATGTGAGCGGGGCACTGAAGGGACTTCTGGAAAAGAAACTTGCGCGGATCGTCGGGAGGAAGGATGTTCCCGGCAAGCCGATCATCTATGGAACCACCAAGAAATTTCTCGAGGTCTTTAACCTCAAGGATCTTTCGGAATTACCGACCCTCCGGGATTTGAAGGACCTGCAGGATGACAGTGAGCCGATCCTGCGGGAGGTGAATGATCCGCAGGGCGACGGCGGCGAACCGACTCTTCAGGAGTTGAAGGATTTACCGTGCGACAACAGCGAGCGGCAGGAGTGAGATGGCCTTAGAACGTCTGCAGAAGATCCTCTCCCGGGCCGGTATCGCATCCCGGCGCGCGGGCGAAAAGATGATAGCCGAAGGCCGGATCAGCGTGAACCGCGCCGTGGTGATCGAGCCGGGAACAAAGGCGGATCCGCAGAGGGATGAAATCCGGGTGGACGGCAGGCTCATTTCCCTGGAGACCGAAAAGATCTACATTGCGCTACACAAACCATCGGGGTATGTGACAACCCTGAGCGATCCGCAGGGCAGGCCCATCGTGACCGATCTTCTCACCGGGGTGGCTGAGCGGGTATATCCGGTCGGTCGCCTTGACTACGACTCGGAGGGACTCCTCATCCTGACCAATGACGGAGAATTCGCCCAGAGGCTCCAACATCCCCGCTACGGCATCCCGAAGACCTACCGCGTCAAGGTGGAGGGGAACCTCAGCCGGGGGGAGTTCAAGGCCCTCGAAGAGGGGATCGACCTTCCCGATGGAAGGTTCGCGCCGGCCGACGTCCGTCTCGAAAAGACAAATCGCGGGAGTACCTGGCTTTCCATCACCATCACCGACGGGAGAAACCGGGTAATCAGACGGGCTTTTGACTCAATCGGCCATTCCGTTGCCCGCCTGGTCCGCACGGCCGTGGCGGATCTCTCCCTCGGATCGCTCCGTGAGGGATCTTGGCGTGTGCTGGAGCAGCGGGAGGTGGACCGGCTTTTACGCTCGCAGGAAGCGGGAAGGCGGGGAAAAAATTCGCTTGACATTCATTTGAAAATAAATAATAGTCGCCGAAAATAAAGATATATTATCACGTTATTTAATTGATCGAAGCTTTGCGAAGGGTATCGAAAGCGAACGTGATGAGCCATTATTTATAAGGAGGAGGGTATGAATAAATCTGGACTCATTGAAGCGTTAAGTCGAAAGGAAAACCTGACGGAAAAGAAGGCGATTGACCTGGTTAATCTGGTATTTAAAGGCTTTACCGATGAACTCAAGCGATACGGCCGGATCGAAATCAGGGGGTTCGGAAGCTTCGTCGTCCGGAAATATGATGCCTATACGGGCAGAAACCCCAAGACAGGAAAGAGCATCAAGGTTTCTCCCAAGAAACTGCCCTTCTTCAAGGTCGGTAAGGAGCTCAAAGAGAGGGTCGACAGGAAGAAGTAGCCCTTCGACTGTCGCAGAGAGATTTTCGGGCGATCCGTTTCGGCGGATAATAACAGATAGATCGGGGTCATTCTTGGCCCCTTTTTTATGACCTTTCTGCCCGGCTCCGGACTCCCGATTCCTTCGCTTCTACCGGTCCTGACGCGCCCCGACCCGGTGCGCCCTGTCTTTACAGTGACCTTTTCGGGAGCGATGCAATTATTGGTGGGGTCACGGCATCAGCCCCTCTTCCCGGAAACTGAAGAAGCGGTTTTCACCCACGATGATGTGGTCATGGACGAGGATGTCCAGTATCTTCGCCGTTTCCTGGATCGTCTTCGTAAGGCGGATATCGGCGTCCGAAGGACGGACATGGCCGGATGGGTGGTTGTGGGCGAGGATGATCGCCGAGGCCTTTTTCTTCAGGGCGCTTTCGAGGACCTGTCTTGGGTAGACAACGGCCTGGTTGACGACGCCTTTCTGGATGATTTCGAATTCGATGATCTGATTCTGTGCGTCAAGGTAGATCACGCAGAACTCCTCGTCCTGCTTCCCGCCCATGACCGTCCGGCAGAAATCGAGGAGTTCGGTCGTGCAGGTGACTTGCTTCTTCTCCTTCGCTTTCTGTTTGAGGTAGAGCGCGGCGATCTCCTTGACCAGTTTGATGAGAATCGCGGAATCCTTGCCAATCCCTTTGATGTTCACGAGATCGCCGATATCGGCGTCTATGGCTCCCTTGATGGAGCCGAATGTGCGGATGAGTTCCTTTGCCTGCGGCTTGACATCCACGCGAGGGATCGCATAGGTCAAAAAAAGCTCCAGAACTTCATAGTCATGAAAGGCTTCGATTCCCGAGGTCAGGAATTTGAGTCTCAGCCGCTTTCGGTGGTCGCGGTTGTATTCCTCCGGATCTGCATGCATAATACCTCCCCATCCGTGACCGGGAGCGCATCCCGCAAACGCGCCTGCAAGCCCTGTTCCTCCGCCGGAAGGATCGTTCAAACGGCAGGGTGTTTCGCTCGCCTGCCGGTATCAATCATACTTTCCGCGGGTGGAAAACTTGAAGGGGGTATAGGCCGGGCAGTAGCCGATTGCGGCGGTGGCGAGCGGGACGATGCCGATTATTCCCCACCAGTTTTCGTAGGTAAATCCTGCCCAGATGATGGCCAGGCCGATGATGACCCGGATGATGCGATCCGTTCTGCCGATGTTGTGTTTCATGTGAGGACCTCCCTTCGAGAAGACCGGCTGCCGGCGCATGGAACAGGAGGGCGGGGGGATGGCCCCTCCGCCCGTTCGGGAAAGGTCAGCGGAGATTTGCGTTGACGAAATCCCAATTGATCAGTTTGCCGATGACCGCGGCCAGGTAATCGGGCCGGCGATTCTGATAATCGAGGTAGTAGGCGTGCTCCCAGACGTCGATGGTGAGGAGCGGTTTCTGGCCGTGGGCGATCGGCGTATCCGCGTTCGCGGTCTTCGTGATCTTCAGCTTCCCGGCGTCGAGGACGAGCCACGCCCAGCCGCTCCCAAACTGGGTGACGCCGGCGTTTTTTAGCTCCTCTGCGAATTTCTCATAATTGCCCCAGGTTGCAGTGATTTTTGCGGCGACGGCGCCGCTCGGCGCGCCGCCCCCTCCACCCTTCAGGGATTTCCAGTAAAAGGTGTGGTTCCAAACCTGGGCGGCGTTGTTGAAGATGCCCGCCTTGGCCGGATCGCCGGCCGATTTCCTGATGATATCTTCCAGTGCCGCATCGGCCAGATCGGTCCCTGCAATCAGTTTTCCCAGGTTGTCCACGTACGCCTTGTGGTGCTTTCCGTAATGAAACTCCAGGGTGTTTGCGCTGATCACTGGGGCCAGGGCATCCTTGGCATAGGGCAGTTCGGGTAGTGTTATCATCGCGCGTCTCCTTTCTTGTTAAAGTTTATGATTATGGTATATTCTACCATTCATGCCGCGGCCTTTCCACGAAAAAGATGGGTGACGACCTAACGATAATACGCGAAAGCCGTGACCCGCGGGTGGCGACGACCGTCCGGCGTTCCGCATTTCGGTCATTCGGGCGGGAGCGGGATCTTGCCGCCGGCGACCATTTCACGGAGCTCTTTCTTGCTGAACTTCCCCACGCTGGTTTTCGGGATCTGGTCGAGGAAGACGAAGTGATCCGGGATCCACCAGGCAGCTTTGACCTTGTCTTTGAGGAAGCCCTTGAGCTCCTCCTCCGTTGCCGTCTTTCCCGGCTGGAGAACGACGCAGCCCAGGGGGCGCTCCACCCATTTGCTGTGGGGGACGCCGATCACGGCGGCCTCGGCGACGGCCGGATGGGCCATAATCAGATTCTCCAGATCCACCGAGGAGATCCACTCCCCGCCGCTCTTCACAAGGTCCTTCGTTCGGTCGATCAGGCGGACGTAGCCCTCTTCATCGATCGTCCCGACGTCGCCGGTGTGAAGCCATCCCCCCGCGAAAACGGGCTTCGAGCGTTCCGGATCCCGGTAATACTCCCCGGCGACCCAGGGTCCCCTGAGCAGGATCTCTCCCCATTCCCGGCCGTCGGGTTTTACCTCCGCCCCTCTTTCATTGACGATCTTCATCTCCAGACCTGGGGCCAGGATACCGGCGCTGGATTTAACGTCATAGAGTTTTTCCTTCGGCCAGTCGGCCATCGAGCTCTTGGGGGCGGCTACCATCGCCAGCGGCGATGTTTCCGTCATTCCGTAGGCCTGCATGATGGGAAAGCCGTACTTCTCGTTGAGGGCTTCCATAAGGAAACGCGGACAGGCGGAGCCGCCCGAGGCGATGGTCTTGAGGGATGAGAAGTCGTATTTGCCTCCCCCTTCCAGGTAGTTGTAGAGCATCAGCCAGATCGTCGGGACGCCGGCGGTAAAGGTCACCCGTTCTTCGGCGATTACTTTGCAGATGGCCTCCATGTTGATCGTCTCCCGCCCCGGAAGGATCTGCGTGCAGCCGAAACCGACGCAGGCGAAAGGTCCGCCCCAGGCGTTGGCGTGAAACATCGGAACGATGTGCAGGGCGCAGTCGCTTTCCGAAACCCTGAGCGTACAGGCCGCTGCATAACTGTGCAGGACAAGACCCCGGTGCGAATAGACAACGCCTTTGGGATCGCCCGTGGTGGCCGATGTGTAGCAGATCATCGCCGGGTCCCGTTCGCTCAGATTGTCGGGGAAGTCAAACGTGCCGGGGAAACGGGCGATAAGATCGTCATACAGACTGACCGGCTTGAGACCGGTCTGCGGCATCTTACCGCTCTGGGAGAGGATTACGTAGTGTTTGACGGTCGTGAGCTGGTCCTTGATCGCATCGGCGATGAAGACCAGATCCTCGTCGACGAACAAGACCTTGTCTTCGGCGTGGTTGATGATATAAACGAGATGGTGCAGCGGAAGGCGGAAGTTCGTCGTGTGGAGGGCAGCCCCCATGCAGGGAACTCCGTAGTACAGCTCCAGGTGGCGGTGAGTGTTCAGCGCCATGCTGGCCACATGATCGCCCCGTTTTATGCCCAGGGCCTCCAGGGCGTGGGCGAGCTGGCAGGTCCGCCGGAAATAATCGGCGTAGGTGTAGCGGAAGATTTCGTTATTGGGATAAACCGATACCACTTCCTTTTTCGGGAAATAGCGTGCCGCCCGCAAAAGAAACGTTCTGAGCAACAATGGATAATCCATCATAGCGCGTTCCCTCCTTTTTCTTTTTTCAATCCCAGCGTTTCTTAAAATCAAGCCAAATGATGTAGCTGATCATGACCATGGTAGAAACCGCCGCGGGGAGGGCGGCCTCCTGACTGAAGAGGGTCAAGGCGAGGCCACCCGCCATCCCCTGGTTCTTGAGGGTGCCGAGGAGGAAGAGGCTGGTCCGGGTCTCCTTCGGGATATGGAAGAGACCCAAGACCCAGTCGATGAGGAATCCAAGAACGAACATGGAGGCGATCGCAATCGAGGCAATGGGCAGGAGGCTCAGCGGCTGACCGAGGATGCCATCGCGATTCAGGCCGACCATCGCGTAGAGGACGACAAAGAAGCTCCAATTTATGACGGTGCCGCGATAAGGCTCGATCCGTTCCTTCAATGCCCGCTGGATCAGAAGACGGGAGACCGCCAACGGAAGAACGATCAGTTCGAGAATGATGAGGAGGAGCTTGAAGGGGTCGAAGGCCATGGAACTGAGGAGCCCGAAGGCGATGAGCGGCATGATCGCCAGCGCACCCAGATAGGCTCCGACCGTGCCGAACAGGGAGAGCGGGCCGTTACCGCGGAGGAAAACGGAAAAGGGTATCACGGCTACGGCCGGCGGCACCGCTGCCAGCAGAACGAAGCCGACCCAGATCGTTTCGTCACGGATCAGGAGGGCGGCCATTCCGATGATGATGTTGCCCAGGATGATATAGTTCATGATGACCCCGAGCAGGGCGGGGAAAATGAGCGAGCGCGGACGACGCAAGACGGTGCTTTCGATTTCCATCGTCGCGATGGCCATAGCCAGGGCGAGGGCGGGCAACACAAGGTGACGGGCCACCGGAACAACCTGCGGGAAGAGAAGGCCCGCAGCCAGGGCAAGCAAAAAGATTACGTTTCGATTGCGGAGGAACATCTTCAGTTTTGCCATTCCGGAACGTTGCTCCTGTGGGGTACGGGTGTCTGTATGGGGATAGAGCCTGTTCTGTGTTTCCGCAAAAGAAATATGGCGGACATCTCAACAAAAAAAAGACTCAAAGTCAAGGACATGCTATCGCGACAATTCGGGAAAACCTCAAAACCGGTGCCGGGAACACGTTCCCAAGTCTTACAGCGTTTCGGCAGGCTGTAGGGATTCCCTGCGGAGGGAGATCCGTTTGACACCCTTGGCGAGGCCCAAGAATGCCCCGCCGATGAGGATGATCGAGGCTCCGGAGGGGAACTCGATGAAGTAGGAGACCAGAAGCCCCGCGAGGCAGGTGACGATGCCGCAGAGGACCGACAGGAGCATGATCCGGCGAAAATTGCCGGAGAGCTCGGAAGCAATGGCTACCGGAATGGTGAGGAGCGCGATGACCAGGAGGATGCCGACGACCTGGATGAGGGTCACGATCGAAATAGCGGTGAGGATCATGAGTCCCATTTTGAGCGATGCGACGGGAAGGCGCCTCGCCTGGGCGTACTCCTCGTCGAGGGCGATGGCGACGAATCCCCGGTAGAAGATCATCACGGCTGCGGTTACGATCAGAACGAGGATCAGGGTGATGAGGACGTCCGAGCGGGGAACGGTGAGGATGTTCCCGAACAGGAAGGTCATCAGGTCGGGTGCGTACCCGGGGGTCATGTGGATGAAGATGATGCCGATGGCGACCCCGACGGCCCAGAGGATGCCGATGAACAGGTCGTTTTTGTTCAGTTTTTTTTCCTCCATGCGGGCGATCAGGACGGCGGAGGCAAGGACGAAGGCGGTCGCCCCGAAGAGGGGATTGATCCCCAGCCAGTAGGCGATCCCGAGACCGCCGAAGGCGGTATGGCTCAGCCCGCCGCTGATGAAAACCATTCGCCTCGCCACGATGAAAGGACCGATGACGCCGCAGATGATACTCGCCATGATCCCGACGATGATCGCGTTCTGCATGAATTCGTAGGAGAGGATTCCGTTCACGGCCGTTTCTCCGCGCCTTTGTGTCCGGGAAGGAGGGTATGGGGGATGCCATGGCCGAGGAGCTCGACGGGGCAACCGTAAACCCGCTCCAGGGTCAGGGAATCGAGCTCGCCTCGTTCATGGTAGTGAAGCTCGCGGTTCAGGCAGGCGATGTGCCGGTACGCCTGTGCATAGGGGGTAGGGTCGTGGGTCACCACCACGATGCTCATCCGCGCCTGGAGCTCTGCGAGGAGTTCGAGAAGACCCGTCTGGGAGGAGGCGTCCATCGATGTCGTCGGCTCGTCGAGGAAGAGGGCAAGAGGATCGGAGACGAGGGCGCGGGCGATCAGGACCCGCTGGAGCTGCCCGCCGGAGAGATCGGTGATATTTGCCTCTTTCCTGTCGTACAGGCCGAGCTTTGCAAGGATCGCCCCGGCCTTTTCCCGGTCCTCGTGCCTGTACCGGCGCAGATAATTCTCCGCGTTGAGGCAGCCCATCAGAACCATGTCGAAGACCGAGACGGGGAAATTCCGGTTGAAATTGGTGAACTGCGGGACGTATCCGAGACGCCCGCCGACATCCCCGCGGAGACGGATCGTTCCGCTCCACGGCGCAACGATGCCGAGGACCAGCTTTACGAGAGTGGTCTTGCCCCCGCCGTTCGGGCCGATGACGAGGATGAAATCTCCCGGGGCAATGGCGAGGGAGATATCCTCCAGAACGGCTTTCTCCTCGTAACCGTACGTAACGTGCTCGATTGCGATCAACGGCTCCATGCTATTTCCTCAGCACCGTCGCCAGGACGGCGGCAAAATTTTTCATGCCTTGAAGCCAATCCCGCTCCAGGGGATCGGTTTCCACAACCTTCCCGCCGATGTCACGGGCGATCGCACGGGCGCTCTTCGAATCGAATCCCTTCTGGACGAGTATGGTGCGGATTCCCTTTTTTCGGGCCAGATCCACCATCTTGCGGATATGCGCCGCGCTGAGCGGTTTGCCCTCTTCTTCGACGGCGAGTTGGACAAGGCCGTATTCATCGGCAAAATACCCCCAGGCGGGGTGGTAGACCATGAAGACGGAACCCTTTTCTCCCAGAAGAATCGATCTGATCTCCCGGTCCAGCGCATCGATATCCGTAAGAAATGCATCCAAATTTTTGCGGTATTCGCCGGAGTGGGCCGGATCGTAAGCCGTCAGCGCGTGTTCGATGTTCCGCGCGGCGATCCTGACGGCGGCGGGCGAGGTCCAGACGTGAGGGTCTTCCTTTCGATAAGTTATGCCGTTCGACATGTTGACGACCGTAATTTTCCGATTCTGCTCCGTGGCGGCTTTCAGATACTTTTCCTCGAAGGGGAAATTGGGGGCGCCGACCGTAACGTAGAGCTGCGAGTCGGAAAGGGCGACGAGCTGCTGCGGCGTCGGTTCGTAGGTTTCGGGGCTCGCGCCTTTCGGGATCATGACAAGGACCTCCGCGCGCGTTCATGCCACGCGTTAGACGAAGTACGACTTGGGAAGGATGCTGACGGAGATCCGGATTCTTTCGGCAGCCTCGCAGAGACCACCTGCTTCCGATAGAAGAGGGATGCAGGCGACTATCCAAAAAAAGAATTTTCTCATACCCTGTTGCCTCCCTTGGATGCAACACCGTTGCGATCATCCCTCTCGCGGCATGGGCCGCAAAGCCCGGTGATGTGGACGTTGATCGATTCGACGGAGAAGTCGGATGGGCGGGTAAGCCAGTCCCATGCTTGGGAGAGCGTCAAGGGTGGCATGCAGATCAGGGAGCCGCACCGCCGGCAGTGGAAGTGGGGATGGACCGGGTTGTGGAGGCAAGCCATTTCGTAATAGGTCATCCCGCTTCCCGCCTCGATCTCCCGGATGATTCCGCTTTCCCTGAAGGAGGCGAGGATGCGGTAGATCGTGACACGGTTGATCTTCAGCGTTCCGCGTGTCTCGGCCAGGATGTCGCGGACGTTCAGCGGTCCGGCGGCGCCGATCAGCTTCTCCAGGACGGCCATCCGCTGGGTCGTTTTCGCCAGCCCGACATTTTTCAGGGTTTGCGATGCATCGCAATGGGCGGTTTGCTCTCTTCCGGTTGGTTCTGATCTCGTTGCCATATATGAAATGATATCATATATGCAACCTGTATGCAAATAGTACCGATCAGGTCCGCAAAAAATGGACGTTGACAACGATTGCCGATGCGTTAGAATCGCCCGTCAGTCAAAAAGTAGAGGGGACATGGGAAAAAAGGTCGGCATTGCGTTGGGCAGCGGTTCTGCCCGGGGATGGTCCCATATCGGGGTGGTCCGGAGCCTGCTGGAGGCGAAGATCCCGATCGATTACGCCTGCGGCGCCTCGATCGGTGCACTGGTGGCCGGATCGCTGGCGGCTGGGTTTCTCAACCCGTTGGACCGATGGGTGCGCAAGCTTTCCTGGTCACACGTCATCGGCTTCATGGACGTGCTCATCCCCCGTTCGGGGCTGATCGAAGGCGAGAAGATCAGCGGGTACCTGCGGCAGGTGATCTCCGACCCGCGGATCGAGGACCTGCCGATCCCGTTTACCGCCGTGGCGACCGATCTGAAGACGGGCAAGGAGATATGGATCCGCGAGGGATCGCTCATCGATGCCGTCCGGGCGAGCATCTCGCTCCCCGGCGTCTTCACCCCCGCCGGACGAAATGGTCAGTGGCTCTTGGACGGGGGGCTGGTGAACCCCGTTCCCGTTTCCCCCTGCCGGGCGATGGGCGCCGACATCGTCGTCGCGGTCAACCTGAATTCGGATATCATGGGGAAGCCGCGGGTTCAACGAATGCCGGACCCCCCGGCCAACGGCCGGAACGGGGTTTCCCCCGGGGCACAGGGCCGCTGGGCGGCCTTTCTCAACCAGACGGCGCAGCAGGGCAACCTGACGCTCTTTCGACAGCTCTTCCAGGAGCAACCGGACCGCGGGCCGTCGCTGTTCGACGTGATGGCCACCTCCGTAAAGATCATGCAGGACGCCATCACCCGCCAGCGGCTTCTCGCCGACCCGCCGGACATCCTCGTCAAGCCGAAGCTCGCCCATATCGGGCTGATGGAGTTCAACCGGGCGGAGGAGTCGATCGAAGAGGGGAAGCGGGCGATGGACCTGCTGATCCCGATGCTCCTGGACATGCTCGATTGAGTGGGGATGAGCCGGCGCAGGACTTCAGAGGCAGATCCACAGATGAAGAGATTTGGGACCATGGGCGCCGAGGGTGAGGACCTTTTCGATATCCGCTGTCCGGCTTGAGCCGCTGACCAGGACGAAGTGCCGGTCCTGTTTGGCCAGGGCAAAGGCGTGATGGAGGTCCGGCAGCAGGGTGTCCGGGGTGACAAGCGCCAGGTGCACGCGGGGCAGCAGCGACAGAAGGTCGTGCTGCCCTTTTGTCGTTCGGAGGAGCACCGTCCCCGTCTCGGGGAGCGCCCCGTCTACCACCGTCATCCCCAGGTCGCATTCCGCGAGCCGCCTCCGGTCGCTTGCCGGATCGACGATCTCCACCCCGAGGCGTGCCAGCAGCTCGGCGAGACCGTACCGGCGATAGAGGGGGTGATCACTGAACGACGCCTTCCGGACGCCCTCCGCATTTACCAGTTCTCCGAGCGCGACGGCGAACCCCTCCGGCCCCTGCACCTTCCGGCTTTGGCCGCTGAGCCGGCGGACCTCATCCATGAGCAGATTCATCTCGCCGTCCGGGCCGGCCGCGGTTCTCGGTTCGAAACGGGCTGAGGCTGGCGGCTCCAGCGGCGTTTTCGCGTGTGCTTCGAGGGCCGTTTGCACCTTCGCGAGGATGGCCTCCCGCGCCGACTGGTCCTTATTCATGGCTTCGCTCCCTCATTCATTGCCCCGCTCCGCCGCGGATTCCGCCGCCCTTCGCTTCCTCCACCAGGCGCGGAAATCCCCCCTGAAAGCCGGGAACGGCCGCGCCGCTGTCCAGCGGTTCAACGGGGGGGGCAGCGAAGGAAGCCAGTCGCCCCGGCGAAAGGGGGCCTGGAAGGTCCTGGCTATACTGCCGCCCAGGCGGTACAGGGAAGGCGATCCCATCACGCGGCGGCCCGCCCATGCCGCCGCCTTCAAGAGTCCCGGAACCGAGGGACCTTCGAAGGCGTCCCCCTCGACGAAGCGCCGCCGCAGGTGCAGGAGGATTTCGGGGATCGGGATCATGACCGGGCAGAACTCCGCGCAGGCCCCGCACAGTGTGGAGGCGAAGGGCAGTCCACCGGCAATCCGCGTCCCCATCAAGAGGGGCGTGAGCATGGCGCCGATCGGGCCCTGATAGACCCCCCCGTAAGCGTGACCGCCCACTTGGTTGTACACCGGGCAGATGTTCATACAGGCGCCGCAGCGGATGCACAGGAGTGCCTCCCGGGCGATCCCGTCGGCGAGGATCCGCGACCGGCCGTTGTCCAAAAGGACGAGGTGGAATTCCTTCGGGCCGCCCTCCCGGACGCCCGTGATGCAGGTGTTGTAGGCGGTGATCTTGCTCCCGCTGGTGCTGCGTGCCAGGAGCTTGAGGAGAACGGCGGCGCTCTCCCAGTCCGGGATCACCTTCTCGATGCCGACGACGGCCACGTGAACAGGCGGCAGGGTGGTGCTCATCCGCCCGTTTCCCTCGTTCGTCACGATCAGGAGGGTCCCCGTTTCCGCGATCAGGAAATTGCCGCCCGAAATCCCCATCCCGGCGTCGAGAAACTCCCCGCGCAGGCGCTGCCGGGCCAGCTCCGTCAGCTCCTCGGGGACGGGCCGGGCGTCCACGCCGAGTTTCTCGCGGAAGAGCTCGGCGATCTCCTCCTTGGTCATGTGCAGGGCGGGGGCGGTGATGTGCGAAGGCTTCTGCCCCGCAAGCTGGACGATGAACTCGCCCAAGTCCGTCTCGTAGGCGCGGATTCCCCCGGCCTCCAGGGCGTGGTTGAGACCGATCTCCTCCGACACCATGCTCTTGGACTTGACGATGCTCCGGACGCGGTGCCGGTTGGCGATGTCCAGGACGATCCCGTTGGCCTCCTCGGCGTCGGAGGCCCAGTGGACACGGCCCCCGGCGGCGGTCACCTTCTGCTCCAGCAGGGGGAGATAGCGATCCAGGTGGGTCAGGGCATGGAGGCGGAGGTCGTGGCCGGCCTTTCTCAGCCTCTGCCAACGCTCCTCGCCGAAGGTCTCGACGACATTGGCGCGTATGCGGAGGGCCGTGCGGGTGCTCTTCTGCGTCGCCGCCACGACGGCCGGAGAGGCCTTTCGGACGTTGGCGCGAAAATCGATCCGTTCCGTCGGTTCCTTCATGCTCCGCCTCTCTGCGCCAGTATCTCGACAAGATGCATCGCCCTCACGCCCGACTTCATCTTCGCGAGAGAGCCGCGGATGTTGACGAGACACCCGGGCTCGCTCACAACCACTACTTCGGCGCCGCTGGAATCGATGTTTTTGACCTTGGACTCGACCATCGCCTGGGACACCTCGGGGTACACGACGCTGAAGATACCGCCGAAGCCGCAGCAGGTCTCGGACTCGTTGAGGTCGACCAGATCCAGCCCCCGGACCGCCTTCAGCAGAGTCTGCTGTTCGGTGCGGACGCCCAGGCCCCGCGTGAGATGGCAGGGGGAGTGGCAGGCGACCCGGTGGGGAAAGGAGGCCCCCACGTCGGTGAGTTTCAGGTCATGGACGAGAAACTGGCTCAGCTCCCGGACGCGTGCCGCCATCCGGACCGCCAGTGCCCGTTCCTCGGATCCCTCGGGAAACATCCCCGGGTACCGGTGTTTGACGAACTCGGTGCAGGAGCCCGAGGGGGCCACGATGGGCCCAACGGTATCGGCGAACGCGCGCATCCATTTGCGGGCCATCTCCCGGCCCTCGGACTGGAATCCGCTGTTGAAAAATGGCTGTCCGCAGCAGGTCTGGTACTCGGGGAACTCGCACCGGACGCCGAGGCGCTCCAGCAGGCAGACCATCTTTTGCAGGACATCGGGAAGAAGGTTCTCGGCCATGCAGGTGATAAACAGTTGTACCGTCTCCATGGGACGCCTCATACAACCGATCCGTGGAAAAGACAAACGGAAAAATCAGATTTCGATCTCCATCCCATCGACACCTGCCGCGGTCTCGGTGAACAGCCCTGCGGCGATCGCCTCGGATGCCTTCCTTTCGGGAAGGCTCTTGTACACCTCCGCATCAAAATGGGTGAGGGCGAGACGTTTCGCCCCCGCCTCGCGGGCGATCCGGGCGGCCGTCTCCGGGTTGAGGTGCGGCCACTCCTCGAGGGACTGGCCCTCCTTGTAGGCGCACTCCGTGATCAGCAGATCGGCCGACCGGCCCAGGGTCACGGCGTTTTCGCAGTAGCCCGTGTCCGAGCAGTAGGCGATCGTCCTGCCGTCGATTTCAATCCGGTAGCCTACCGTGAGCGACGAGTGGCGAAGGGGCAAGGCTTCCACGGGGAAGGGAAGGGAAGCCCTCTCCGCGGGCATCTCCAGAATCCGTGTGGGATAGGAAAGCCACGAGAGCGGGATCGTGAAGGGGGCGTTGAGAAAGGTCCCGAGGGTCTCGCGGCTCCCCGCGGGACCGCTGATGACGAGGCCCTTTACGAAGCGGAACTTTGCCAGGATGTGGAGGCCCTCGATGTGGTCGACATGGAAATGGCCGAGAAACAGAAAGGCCGGCTTGGACCAGTCGACGTACCGATCCACCTTGTGGATGCCGTTTCCGGCGTCGAAGATGATGTCGTACTCTTTTGTCTGCACGAGCGTGCAGATCGTGTTTCCCGTCTCCGTATCGTACCAGCCGTTCGTCCCCAGAAAGACGACCTTCATGAATTGACCTCCCGAACCGTCGCATTGCACGTTTCTTTGCGGCAATAGGTTTTCCGGGCAGATCTATACTGCAACGGTTGCCTTCCGGCAATCGGTTTTTTCGACGGGATTCGTTGTTCAGGGCATTTTGCCTTACCCAGCCAAACCTGCCTGAACTCAATGATGGACGGACTATGAGAATTATGGGAGAAATAAACCGGGCGCTCCGTAAGGATCGGAGTTCGCCCGGTTTATTTCGGCTTGATCATCACTGTGGGAAGCGGGTACCTCACCAACTCCCCGCCTCAGGGAAAAGACAGGTGGATAAATATTTGATCATCGCAGTCCGTTCTGGCAGCCTTATCCAAACCCATTTTCTCTTCGGCTTTTGCCAGAGGCCCTATTTTGCTACAGGTCCTATGGGCAGGACGACTCGACCATACATTTCGTTCAAGACTTCAGCGATAGCCAGGTAAATAGCGCTGAAGCCGCAGAAGATCCCTTCGATACCGGCAACGAGTTTGATTGCGGAACTGCCCGTAATATCACCGAGAGCCAGGAGCCAGAAGAGAATCGTCAAGGTCAGAAAAACTATTTGCAGGCTGCGGTTGGCTTTCAGCGTTCCGATGTACATCAGTCCCGTAAATAACCCCCACATGAACAGATAGGCAGCCATCGAACCGGCTGTCGGCTTTACTGCCCACCATTTCATCTCGGGTAGAACCAGGAGAAAGACGAGCGTGATCCAGAAAAGGCCGAATGAGCAGAACGCAGTGGTCCCGAAGGTATTTCCTTTCCGGAATTCCATTATTCCGGCAATCACTTGACCAATGCCTCCATAAAAAATACCCATGGCGAGGATCATGGTGTCGAGGCCATACAAACCGGAGTTGTGCAAGTTGAGGAGAACTGTAGTCATTCCAAACGCGGTGAGTCCAAGGGGTGCGGGATTTGAAAGTTTTGCCTCCATCGATACTAACCTCCTTTTATCGTTCTTTCAGTATTTGACTCCTATACAACAGGAAATCATTCCTAATGGTGATGCCCTGACGGTCACTAACGTTGTCTGGCTGGATTTAGGACAAACTTCATTCCCCGGGCTTTGCCGAGCGCGCGACGAACGTACTTTTTCAGCGCGCGGAGTATATAGAGACGGGCCGTGCGTGTCAAGAAAATTAGCCCAAGAAATTTTGATCTTTTTGGCGGGATCGTCCTGGCATGTGCGGGATTGCTGTGCGGATGATTCAGTAAATCATTGACGGAAAACCTCGGGAGGGCGCCTCTGGGGATGTGCTTTGCCAGCACGGTTGGTGCACGATTCGCACAGCGACTTCCCTGTTACAGTGTATTGGTTTTTAGACGTGTTGTTCCGATCGCGAAGTGCGATTGTCGCACTTTTTGTTCCATACATTGATACTTTACTTGACTCGACACCTGCGCGATTTATGGTACTGATCTCCCGCTATTTCTGTAATATAACGTTATATAAGAAGAATAATGATTTCATGCCGCGTGTTAGCCATTCCCGCTCTCCCCCCACATTGGCATTGATCTTGCTGATGCCCACCTGATTGTCTTAGGTTATCTATCAGTAAGGGGAAACCCGCCGTCGGGAGAGGGTTTTGTGTATTGACATCATCCGGTCCATCTGTTAGACAGTTCTGCGGTGCCTTTGTCCTCGTCGGGGCTGTCGCAATTGGCGTGCACGCCCTGACGACGGCTATGATGAGTCGGGAGTATCCGACCGGAATAAATCCGAGCAAACTGATCGAATGGTGGAACAAGAGAATATCTTTAGGAGGTAGGTATGGCTCGATTAAATGAGCATGAAGGGAAAGCGCTATTCAAGATTGCCAAGATGCCGATCCCCCAGGGCGATGTTGCCAAGACCCCGGAGGAGGCTCGTAAGATCGCGGAAAAGATCGGGAAGCCCGTTGTAATCAAGGTGCAGATCTGGACCGGCGGCCGCGGGAAGGCGGGCGGTGTGAAGTTCGCCGATACGCCGGCTGAGGCCGAAAAGCAGGCGGCGGCGCTTCTGGGGGCGACGATCAAGGGATACCTGGTGGAGAAGGTACTTGTGGAGGAAAAACTGGATATCGATAAGGAGTATTACGCCGGGATCATCGTCAACGCTCAGGCGGATGCGCGGTGTCCCGTGGTCATGTTCTCCACGGAAGGCGGCATGGATATCGAGTCGGTTCCCACCGACAAGATCGCCCTTATGAACGTCGATGTCATCCGCGGATTCAAGATCTACGATGCCCTGAACCTCGCCAACAAGGTGAAGGTTCCCAGCAAGCACATCACCCAGGTCGCCCGGCTCATCCTCGGCCTCTATGAGACCTTCAAGAATTACGGCGCGCGTCTCATCGAGATCAACCCCATGGTCGTCACCAAGGATGGAAAGGTCCTCGCGAGCGACTGCCGCATCTCCATCGACGACTCTTCGGTGATCCGCCATCCGGAACTGGGGATTCAAGTGGCCCGCGAGTCGGGCACTCCACCGACCGAGCTCGACAGGATCGCCTGGTGGGTGGAGGAGAAGGACCTCCGGGGCACCTGCTATTTCGCCGAGATGAACAACGAGCTCAAGGGGGAGGTCTTCGGGACGATCGGTTTCCATGGCATGGGCGGCGGCGGTGCCATGTTGGGCGTCGACGGCCTCAACAAACAGGGGTTACGGGTGCCCGATTTTGCCGACACGAGCGGAAACCCGCCGGCCTCCAAGGTCTATCGCGCGGCAAAGCTGGTCTTCTCCCAGAAGGGAATCGACGGCTACATGCTGGGCGGATTCATGGCGGCCAACCAGGAGCAGTGGCACCACGCCCACGGCGTCGTCAAGGCCCTCAGGGAGGAGCTTCCCAAGCGTCCCGGCTTCCCCGTCCTGCTCCTTCTGGCCGGGAACAAAGAGAAGGAGTCGCTGGAAATCCTCAGGGAGGGGACGAAGGACCTCAACGCCCGGATCCGGATCTACGGCGGCGAGCGCGTGTACGACACCGTCGGACTCGCCGCGGAGATGAAGGAGATGGTCCTCGAATACAAGAAGGAACAAAAAGGAAAGAAGGGGTAAAGGAGGCTGCCCATGCAGGAATTTCAGGAACAGACAATCAAGGTTGTCGTCGATGAGGTGAAGTGTAAGACGTGCCAGTCCAAGGCCTGTATCGCGGCCTGCAAGACCTACGCCCGGGGGATGCTGGTCCTGAAGGACGGCGTGTATCCTGTGGTCGAGGGGGATCCCAAGCGCCTGGGGACCGAGTGCCTGGCGTGCGAATACGAGTGCTGGTTCCGGGGGAACAAGGCCATCACGATCGAGGCACCCATCCCGGGACTGGAAGAGTACCGGAAAAAGATCGGAATATCCTAAACCAAAAAAGGTGGTGACAATATGGCTATCTTGTTGACGAAAACAACAAAAGTGGTGGTTCAGGGGATCACCGGCCGGGAAGGGTCGATGCGCGCCAAGTTCATGCGCCGCATGGGAACGAACGTGGTTGCCGGCGTCACGCCGGGCCGCGGCGGCGAGGAAGTGGACGGAATCCCCGTGTACAATACGGTCAAGGATGCGGTGAAAAACCATGGTCTTTTCGATGTCTCCGTGACCTTCATCCCCGGCACGGGCCTGCGGGACGCCGTCTTCGAGGCGCTGGATGCCGACATCAAGTGGCTCGTCATGCCGGTCGAACGGGTGCCCCTCTATGACATCCTGGAGATGGTCGCCTACGGCAAGCAGAAGGGCGCCATGCTCCTGGGACCCGGGTCTATCGGGGTGAACACCCCGGGGATCGGCGCCCTCGGTTGGCTCGGCGGTTCGGTTGAATTCGCCAACAAGCATTTCGTACCGGGCCACGTCGGGGTCATCTCCCGCAGCGGCGGGCAGTCGGGGACGCTCCCCTTCGTGATCAGCCAGGCGGGCTTCGGGATCAGCACCGTCCTGCATGTCGGGACGGAGCCGGTAACCGGGATGTCCTTCTCGGACGTCCTCCCCCTGTTCCAGGAGGATCCCGATACGGATGTCATGGCGATCTTCGGCGAGATGGGCGGTTCCCACGAGGAGGAAGCGGCGCAGTTGGTGAAGTCGGGAAAGTTCACCAAGCCGATCATCATCTACGTCTCCGGCGCCTGGGCGCCGGCGGGGATGAAGTTCTCCCACGCCAGCGCGATCGTCGAGCGCGGCAGCGGATCCACGCAGGACAAGATCACCCGGCTCAGGGAAGCGGGCATCATCGTGGTAGACAATCCGAATGAGATCCCGGCGAAGCTTCGGGAGCTCAAAGGGCAGGGCAAACTCAGGGTAAAAAATAACCCTCAAGCATGAAAGGAGAAACGCGTATGGCAGTCATGAGATCGGTATTTTATGTTCCGGGCAACAACGAGAAGATGGTCGCAAAAGCGCCGGAATTCCCCGCGGACATCATCACCCTGGACCTGGAGGACTCCGTTCCCCCCGCCGAAAAGGCGAAGGCCCGCGAGTGCGTCCGGGAAAATCTGAAACACGCCGGCACCGGCGGATCGAAGGTCTATTCCCGGATCAACAACTGGGAAACCCTGATGACCAACGACGATCTCGAAGCGATCGTCCATGAAGGTCTCTCCGGAGTCTGCCTGGCCAAGACCGGCGAGGCGGACAATGTCAAACGGCTCGACTGGAAACTCGAAGAATTGGAACGCAGACGGGGCCTCAAGGTGGGCAGCATCGCCATTCAGCTTCTGATCGAGACCGCCAAAGGGATGATCAACGCCTATCCCTCCGCCACCGCCAGCAAGCGCGTGAACTCGCTGATCTTCGGCGCCGTCGACTACACGAAGGATATGCGGGTGAAGCTGACCTCCGAGGGCTCCGAGCAGCTTTACGGCCGGTACTATACCGCCGTGGCCGCCCGCGCCGCCGGCTGTGTCGCCATCGACTGCCCCTTCGTCGACTTCAAGAACGTCGAGGCCTTCGAGGCGAGCGTCCTGCAGGGTAGGCAGATGGGGTACGAGGGCAGGATGCTGATCCATCCGAGCCAGATCGAACCTTCCCACCGGCTCTACATGCCCTCCGCCGATGATATCGAATGGGCGACCGGCGTCGTGAAGATCTTCGAGGAAGAAGGGATCGCCAAGGGCGCCGCCGCCGTTTCCTACAAGGGGAAGATGGTCGATACCCCGGTCTACGAGAATGCCCGGCAGATCCTGGCGACCATGAAGGAGATCGCCGATATGGAAGCTCAGCGGAAGAAGTAGTTTTCCCCTCTGCGCCTTCGGAAACGGGATGGCGCTCCCCTGTTGTGGGGAACACGCGGATCATGGCTGTCAGGGAGCCCGAAGAAGAGGAACCGTCTCTTGAGTAGAAGGTTCGAAAAACAGATACACAGAAAGAGGTAACCGTGAGCGAAGCAATCACCGAGGTTCGGGATTGCTTCGCTTTGTTTTAAGCGACGGCCGCCACCGGGATCGGATGCCGGAGCGCCGCAGAAGCTGAAGGAGTTCACAATGGAAAAAGAGCAAATGATCGGCGAGTTGGTCCGGCTGGTGGGCAGGGAGAACGTCCTGAGTTCGGCCATGCACTTCAAGCTCTACGAATACGATGCATCGCTGAACCGCTCGAAACCCGACTGCATTGTTTTACCTACGTCGACCGAACAGGTGTCGAAGGTCGTGAAATTCGCCCACGACAACAGGATACCCATCATCGCCCGGGGGACCGGCACGAACCTGAGCGGGGGGAGTGTTCCCGCCGAGGGGGGGATCTCTCTCGTCCTGACGAAGATGAACCGGATCGTCGAGATGGATATCGAGAATCAGCGGGTCGTGGTCCAGCCCGGGATTATAACGCTCGATTTGAAGAACGAGCTCGCAAAATACGGGTACCTCTACCAGCCCGATCCGGCCAGCGAAAAGGTGACGACGATCGGGGGGAATTTCGGTGAGAACGCCGGCGGACCGCACTGCCTGAAATACGGCGTTACCAGCAACCACGTGCTGGGGGTGGAACTGGTCCTCTTCGACGGTCAAGTCGTCCGGGTGGGCGGGAAGGCGCTGGACAATCCCGGCTTCGACCTCCTGGGTGTTCTGGGGGCTTCCGAGGGGACGCTGGGGATCGTCACGGAGGCGACCCTCCGGATCATGCCGAAGACGGAGGCGGTCAAGACGATGCTCTGCATCTTCGATTCCATCGAGGACGGCGGCAACACCGTGACCGCCATCATCGGCGAAGGGATCATCCCCGCCACCCTGGAGATGATGGATAACCTCACGATCAAAGCGGTCGAGGAGGCGTACCATGTGGGCTTCCCCCTCGACGCGGCGGCGATCCTGATCATCGAGCTCGACGGCCTGAAGGACGGGATGGACCGGCTGACCGAGCGCATCCTCGACATCTGCAGGCAGCATAAGGTCCGGGAGATCCGGGTCGCCAAGGACCAGGCCGAACGCGACAAGATCTGGGCCGGCCGGAAGGGTGCTTTCGGCGCGGTCGGCCGGCTGCGTCCCAACTATCTGGTCAATGACGGCACCGTCCCCCGGACGAGGTTGCCCGAGACGCTGGCCAAGGTCGTCGAAATCGGCGAGAAATACCGGCTTCCCATCGCCAACGTGTTCCACGCCGGCGACGGAAACCTCCATCCGCTGATCCTCTTCGATGAGCGGGACAAGGATGAACTGCAGCGGGTCCATGCCGCCGCGACGGAGATCATGAAGGTCTGCGCGGAGATGGGAGGGACGATCAGCGGCGAGCACGGCATCGGCCTGGAAAAGATGCATGGGATGTCGATGATATTCAGCGAGAAGGACATGGCCGCCATGCGGACGGTCAAAGCGGCCTTTGACCCGTTGAACCTGTTCAACCCGGGCAAGGTGCTGCCGCTGCCGCAGAAGGCCGCATAGCGGAAATGAATGGACAGCGGGTATGTCCGAAGAAATCCAATTGGTTTCCATACTGAAGGGGATCGTCGGGGAAACCAATGTACTGCACGACCCGGATCGGCTGAGGGCCTTTGCCGTCGACGGCCTGCTCCCCCGGGCGGTTGTGAGCCCCGGAAGCGTGGAAGAGGTATCGAGGCTCATGGCCACGGCCACGGCCGAAAAACTGGGAGTCTGCCCCCGCGGAAACGGCACCAAGATGGCCGGCGGCGGGATTCCCCGGAAGCTCGACGTGGTTCTGTCGATGCTCAGGATCAACCGGATCACCGAGCACGACGTCCCCAACCTGAGTCTCTCGGTTGAGGCGGGGGCCACCCTGACGGCAGTGCAAAAACAACTGGCCGGGACGGGCAAGGGATCGTTCCTGCCGCTGGATCCGCCCTATACGGAGAAGGCCACTATCGGCGGGATCATCGCCGCCAACGGCAGCGGACCGCGGCGGTATATCTACAACACCGCGCGGGACCTGCTTCTGGGCGTCAAGGCGGTTCTTCCCAACGGCGATATCGTCGCCTTTGGCGGCAGAACGGTGAAGAACGTCTCGGGCTACGACATGACCAAGCTCATGGTCGGCTCCTGGGGGGCGCTGGGGGTGATAACCGAGATCACCACGAAGCTCCTCCCCCTGCCCGAGGCGTCGGCGACGCTCCTGGTGTGCTTCGACGACCTGGCGAAGGCCGGAGCCCTGGCGCGGAAGGTACTCCATTCGGCCCTCCTTCCCTCGGCGATGGATCTGATGGATGAGAAGGCCGCCGGCCGGCTCGGCGAGAAGGCGCGCTACCTGGTCGCTTTCAGCCTTGAGGGGGTCGGCGAGGCCGTGGAGCGGCAGGTAGCGGAGATCGGGGAGATGGCCAAAATTGAGGGGGCGACCGGTACGAAGGCGCTCCGGGCGGATGACGATCGAAACTTCTGGGTCCGGCTTCGCGATTTCGCCCTTGCCGCGGGGGCCGAGGTGATCCTCAAGGCGAACTTCCTCATCTCGAAGCAGGCGGAGATCCTGGGCAATTATGAGAAAATTGCGCGGGCCGCCGGGGTCGAGTGCGCCTTTATCGGCCATGCCGGTAACGGAATCCTCAGGTGCTACTTTGCCGGAGACGCGGCCGCGAAGACGGCGGCCCTCGCCGATCTGATCAGCAGGTTCACCGCGGAAGCGGCGAAGCAGGAGGGGAACCTGATCGTGGAGGCCGCCCCGGCCGCCCTCAAGGAGAAGGTCAGCGTCTGGGGTGAGCCGCGGAACGATACCGTCGTGATGCGTCGCCTGAAGGAGAAGATCGATCCGGCAGGCATCCTGAACCCGGGACGGTTTGTGGGGGGTATCTGAGCCCGCCGGATCGGGGAGTACCCCGGTGGGTTTTTGAAGGGCTGATGAAGAGGTAAGCGAATTATGGCAAAGCAAGAACTGTTGGGTGAGAATACCCGGGAAAATATCTATCACTGCATCAAGTGCGGTTTGTGCATCGCCCATTGTCCGGTCTACAAGGAGGTCCTCCTGGAAGAGGCGACGCCGCGCGGCAAGGTGCAGCTCTCCCGCCACCTCTCCGAGGGCAGCCTGGAGTTGACCGAGGATGTGAAGGAGGCCTTCTTCTCCACTTGCCTCCTCTGCGGATCCTGCGTGGCTAACTGTCCCAGCGGGGTCCACGGCGATCATCTCTTCTCGGGCGTGCGCTGGCGGGCCGTTCAACGCTACGGAATCGACTGGCGGAAACGGATGATGTTCCAGCTTCTGGCGAGCCGCTGGAAGATGTCCACGTCGGCCTGGTTCGGCAAATGGGCCCGCAGGATGTTCGGGGGCCCCTGGATCGAGGGGAAACTCAACGCAGGCGCCCTCAACGTGGCGCGGATCCCGCCCTTCAATGGCCGGCCCTTCTCCGAGACGTTTCCCGAAGTCGTCAAGCCCGAAGGAAAGGTGAAGGCAAGGGTCCTCTATTTCCACGGCTGCGCCACCAACTATCTCTACGGCGCAATCGGCGAGGCGGTGGTCGACGTCCTGAAGAAGATGGGGGTCGAGGTGATCATCCCCAAGGAGCAGTCCTGCTGCGGGCTGCCGATCTTCATGTCGGGCGAGCGGGAGACGGCGCTGACGTGCATCCGCGAAAACATGAAGCTCTTCGCCCGTGGTGACGTGGACGCTGTCGTCGTCGACTGCGCCACCTGCGGCGCGGCGCTCCAGAATGAATACGCCCACCTGTTGCGCGATCTGCGTCAGTTGGGCGAGGAGGTCACGGACGAGGAGATCGCGGCGGCGGATCTGTTGGCCGGCAAGCTCAAGGATGTGACCGTGTTCATCGACGAGCACAAGGAGTGGCTGCCGGCGATGAAGGCCGCGGGACCGAAGCTCCGGGTCACCTACCACGATCCCTGCCACCTGGTGAAGGGTCAGAAGATCAGCGCCCAGCCTCGGAACGTCCTGAAAGCCATACCGGGCATCGAATACGTGGAACTCCTCGGGGCGAACGACTGTTGCGGCGGCGGCGGCTCCTTCCAGGTGGAGCACGCGGAAACCTCCCGGAAAATCACGAAACGGAAGACCGACAACATCGAGGCGACAAAGGCCCAGGTGCTCGCCACCTGCTGTCCCGGGTGCAACCTGACGATCGCCAACCACCTCGATGCGACGATCCGGGTGCTCCATCCGGTCCAGCTCCTGCAGCGGGCGCTGAACGGGTAAACAAATGTCCTTGACACGGTTCCCGGCCAATAGTACAAGGCCGTCGATTGAAGGGACACCGCACATCTTTTCGGGGCCTCTTTCCCGATCAGGTGCTGGATTAGGTGCCCAATTTGGGCGGGGATATGTGAAGTCTCAACGGAGGGGTCATTCATAAACACCAACCTAACCAACGACAAAGGAGGAGATGTCATGAGCACGAAAGAGAAACAGGACAAAAGCGCAACAAAAAAAGGATCGCGTCGCAGTTTCCTGAAGACCGCGGCCGTGGCAACCGGCGCCGCAGCGGGGGTCATGGGGTTTCCGGGCGTGATGCGTCTCTCGGCGGCGGCGCCAATCAAGCTGAAGATGCAGACCGCCTGGGACGCCGGCACGGTGGGGTACACGAAGTTCCAGGACTTCGGCAAGAAAGTGGCCGCGGTTACCGAAGGCAAACTGATGATCGAATGCCTGCCCGCGGGCGCAATCGTCGGGACCTTTGAGATGTTCGATGCCGTCAAGTCCGGCGTGTTCGACGCCATGCACTGCTTCGACGTCTACTGGCCCGGCAAGATCCCCGTCGCCACCTTCCTCTCCTCCTACCCCTTTGCCATGGACCGTCCCGACCAGTGGGACACCTGGTATGACGTCCTGGGGGGGAAGGAGATCGCCCGGGAAGCCTACGGGAAGCACAACATGATGTACCTCGGGCCGATCCAGCATGACGACAACCTGATCCACTCCAAGGTGCCCATCCGCTCCTTCGAAGACTTCAAGGGGAAGAAGATCCGGTATCCGGGCGGGATCATCGCCGACATCTACCGCGCGGCCGGCGTCTCCACGGTACTGCTCCCCGGCGGCGAGGTCTATCCGGCCCTGGAAAAGGGGGTGATCGACGCCTCCGACTTCGTGGGCTGGGCGATCAACTACAACCTGGGGTTCGCCGAGATCGCCAAGTACATCATCATGGGTCCTCCCTCCACGCCCTGCCTACACCAGCCCGTCGACTTGATGAGCGTCGAGATCAACATGAATTCCTGGAAGAAGATCCCCAAGCACCTCCAGGATCTGCTGGAGATGGCGGTGACCTGGCACTCCATCGACCACTACACGGCGATCCAGAAGGCCGACCTCGAAGCCGTTCCCAAGTACCTGGCCAAGGGGGTAGAAGTCATCCGCCTGAAGGAGTCGGATATCAAGAAATTCCAGAAGTTCGCGCCCGAGCTCTGGGTAAAGTGGGCACAGAAGGATCCGCTGGCGATGAAAGCCTTCAAGTCCCAGTGGGAGTACATGAAGTCCGAAAAGATGAAGTACTACACCGACAAGGACATGGTGGACAGCAAAGGAAAGAAAATAACCTTCTAAGCATGATCACGGGGGAAGGGAGGGTTCCCTTCCCCCGTTTTTTGAAATCGGTTGACCGGTTATAAGACACATCACGAAAGGTTTATGCGATGGATAAATTACGCACATTCATGATGGCCGTGGAGAAGACCAATGTCTTCGTGGGCAAGATGATGGCCTACACGTCGCTCGTCTGCGTCGCGGTCATCTCCTTTGAAGTGATCATGCGCTATGTCTTCGGCATGCCGACGAACTGGGGGCACGAACTGATGTTGACCCTCTTCGCCATGTACTACGTCATGATCGGCGGCACGGCGCACTTCTACCGGGCCCATGTGCGGGTGGACGTGATCTACGCCGCCCGGTCCCGCCGGACGCAGGCGATCATGGACCTCTGCACCGCGCCGTTTTTCTTCCTCTTCGTGCTGGTCTACATCTGGACCTCCTGGAATTTTTACTGGAGCTCGCAGATGATGAACGCCGGCAACACCTTCCTGGGGATCGAGATCATCGGCGAGAACTCCTTCACCGACTGGGCGCCCCCGCTCTACCCCGTCAAGTTCCTCATGCCCTTCGGCGGGGTGCTGCTGCTCCTCCAGGGGGTCGTCTGGACCATCCGTGATATTTACACCGCTCGCACAGGGAGGGACATGGTATGAGCATCGAACTTTTGACCGTTTTGATCTTCGGCACCATGGTCTTTTTCCTCTTCATGGGGCTGCCGGTTGCCTTTGCCTGCGGCGTGACGGGCATCATCTACACCGCCATCTTTCAGGGACCCTCGGCCGTCAACGTCGTCCCGACGCGGATCTTCGGCCTGATGACGAACTATCTTCTGGACGCCATCCCCCTTTTCATCTTCATGGCGAATATCCTCGAGCGGAGCGGGATCATCGAGGACATCTACCACATGGTCTATCACTGGCTCGGCTGGCTGAAGGGCGGCGTCGCCACGGCGACTGTCGCGGCCTGCACCATGATGGCGGCCATGGCGGGCGTCGTTGGGGCGACCGAGGTGACCATGGGGCTCATCGCGCTCCCCCAGATGCTCAACCGCAAGTACGACAAGCTGATGTCGCTCGGCGCCATCCTGGCCGGCGGCACCCTCGGCATCCTGATTCCCCCCAGCGTCCTTTTGATCGTCTACGGGATGGTGGACAATTCCTCCATCGGCCAGCTCTACGCCGGGTCCTTCCTGCCGGGCTTCCTGCTCTCCGGCCTGTACATCGCCTACATCACCATCCGCTGCACCATCAAGCCCGAGATGGGTCCCCCCATCCCCAAGGCGGAGCGCAAGGATTTCATCGGGCTCCTCAAGGTCCTGATGCCTATCATCCCGGCCGGAATCCTTATCTTCCTGGTCCTGGGGACGATCGTCGTCGGCATCGCCTCGCCCACCGAGGCGGCGGGCGTCGGGTGCCTGGGGGCTTTTCTGATCGCGATCTTCAAAGGGAGCATGGGTTTCAAAAGCCTCGTCGTCGCCGCGGAAAACACGATCAAGGCCTCGGCGATGGTCATGTGGACGATGTTCGGGGCGAACATCTTCATCGCCCTGTACATCATGGTGGGCGGCCAGGAGTTCGTGCACCAGATGCTCATCGGCTCCGGTTTGAGCCCGATGGCGATCATCTGGATCATGATGGGGATCCTGATCTTCCTGGGCTGCTTCATCGACTGGGTCGGAATCGTCATGCTCTGCGTGCCACTCTTCGGGCCGATCATCCGGCAACTCGGGTTCGATCCGATCTGGTTCGGCGTCCTCTTCGCGGTGAACATGCAGATGGCCTTCCTGACGCCCCCCTTCGGCTTCTCGCTCTTCTACCTCAAGAGCGTGGCGCCGCCGGAGGTCTCCACGATCGACGTCTGGAAGTCGGCGGTGCCGTACCTGGCCCTGCAGTTCATCGGCCTGACCCTGTGCATCTATTTCCCCGATATCATCCTCATCGGGCCGAAGTATTTCTTCCGGGGTCTGCAATAGGAACGGGGTGGGGATAGTGGAAAAAACGCTCTCGGGGAAGATCGGCCGGCCGGACACCCGGACCGAAGGCCGGCGGAATTCTCCGCACCGTCGGACCGGAGTGGGGAGCCGATGGATCGGGTGACGGAATCGCCGCGGAGCTATCAGGCCCCGCAGGCGTACGTGGTTCTTTTCTATCTGTTCATGCTGGCCTGGAGCGGGGGGAGCCTCCCCGTGGTATACCTGAAGTTCCAGGAAGTCGGTTTCCGGTCCCACTGGATCTACGCCTCGATGATCGGCTTCGTGTACGCCTACACCTGGTTCTGGTCCCTGGGGATCTTCTACCGCATCTCGCTGGACGGCGAGGGCGGGGTTACCCTGAAGAGTCTCCGCAGGGAGCTGCGGGTGCCGGCCAAGCAGATTTTCCGGATCGAAGGGTCGCGCCTCCCCCGCGGATTCGGCTTTGTCAAGCTGAAGCTCCCCCGGGAGAGCGGCTATCTCTTCTGTCTCTCGATGACCGGAGAGCTGGAGTCGATCCTCAAGGGGATCCGGAAGAACAATCCCCTGATCATCGCGATCAGGGTCTGACCCAAGCCGGGGGAAGCCTCCGGCCTAACATTTAAGGAGTATGTAGTATGACCCAGATGTTTACCATACCCGCCAACATCATCCTGGTGATCGGGTTTACGATGGTGGCGGCCACTATCGGCTATGTGATCTACGGTTGCGTGAAGGGGTGGGAAAACGTATCCAAGGATTACCTGAAAAAGAAAGAAGAACTGACCATCGACGGATAAAGGAATTTCCGTCCGCTTTTCCCTGCCGCGGAGGATCGACCTGCTGTGGGGTATGCAATTTCACTGTCCCCTCGATCAGGCGCGTATTTGTCGGTGTTCCCGGTGTGCGGGCCAGCGAGTGATCCCTCGGCTTGCCGCGCTCGTGCCGGTCTGTAGGTGTTGAATACCAACCCTCCCTCCACCTTCGGTATGACCGAGTTTCGCTATTCCACTCGCCGCCGACCGTATCGCCGCGGAGATGGGTAACCGCTGCATTTGCCGGTCCGCTCACCTGTGGGCGTTTGCGGAAGAAGCAGACCGGCATGCAGGGGTCTCTATGGATTTTCCCGCTCCTCCTCTCCCTCCATCGCCGCGAATGGGGGGGCGGCGGGGGATAGG
>VFSW01000837.1_pt1 | contig 45305 bp, 38 predicted proteins | sample 5358111 | NCBI WGS metagenome assembly VFSW01 (sample SAMN11554181, study PRJNA540505) | mine drainage metagenome | isolation source: sediment from site ElyBrook_90M | place: USA: Ely Copper Mine, Vershire, VT | collected 2017
GACGGTGCCTGACAATGGTCCGGCTTGGTCGGGGTTGCCGATCCGTTTGCCGGTGTCGGTGCAGTTGCCAGTGTTGACGGGGGGATCGACGGCGACGGTGACCTCGGGCGGCACGGGCGGTGGTGCTGGCGGTCTGCTCGATGCGTTCGCGCAGTTTCTCCGAAGTCTCTTCGGAGGGCACTAGATCGCGGGTCCGCGTGTGTGAATGGCAACAACAATTTCCCGCAGGTCGAGTCCACGATCTGCGGGAGACGTGGATCGTTGTAGTTTCATCGGGTCAGACGCTTTACTCGTTGAAACCGCTGCAAGCCGCCGTGCTTGAGCATCGGCGGACCCGATGGCTTGCAATCAGCCAACGGATTCAAGTTGTTCAGCCAGCTCCATGAGTAAGTCGCTACCAGTACGCAAACGTTATCAAATATTTACCCGTTGTTTACCCTATTACGACCTTGCCGTGCTATAGTATCACAAGGTGTGACGCTCCATTGTGACCTGGTTCTGGCGCACATTAGCAAATTGGTTGTTTGGTTCCGAGTGGGCGGGAACGACCCTGTTCGAATTCTGCCTTCCTGTTATGATCGAAGGGGAGGTGTTTGATTCCACTCAATCACAGAGCCCGCTATTGATCTAAAACTGCGGAGGCCTTGACTTCTGGTTATGCCGACAAGTCGTCCGGCGATTGGACACCTTAAGACCAGAATTAGCCGATGGTGTACCCGACCGCGTTCTTGCGGTCGGTTTTTATTTTTCTAGCGAACTAGGTCACTCGGTACGTTATGCAGCGGCGAAGGTATTGATTTTGAATCCAATTCGTGTGATCCTCGCGATGCGGATAGAAATATTGCGGCAGACATGGTCGCCCCTCCAGCGACCAAGGCAGTCGCTTTTCCCTCCTTGTTTTCAGTGCGTCCAAGCGTAACAATAGATGAGCGCATTGCGCTAATATCGGCGTAGAATAAACGCTGTCGTCGTCATGCGGACGGCGTGTTCGCTCAAATATCAATTGGTCTAGCGCCAAGTACCGTAAGTTTGATCAGCGTTGGTCGATAGCTAGGCGTTGGCGCGCCTGCAATGAAAAGCGACGGAGCTGTTAGTGGCATCGTTGTTTCCGCGTTCAGCCATCGTCGGATAGCCGAATGAGATATGCGTATCGCTTTCTTCCTGCGTCATCCGTTTCATGAAGCCATTCTCCGACCGGTTGCGAACGTCTTGCGCAAGGACCACCAATGCCAGGTGTTTAAGACGGAGACTCGTCCCACGGCGGACGATCCGTTCTCGATGGCGCCGCTACGCGCTTGTATCGGTGATATGGTCCGGTATCGGCCGCACGTCATCCTGTCCGGCGAAGACATCGGGCCGCTCCATATGCGTAATTATTTCCCCGCTACGCTGTTTGTGCACACTCGCCACGGCTTGGTGAGCATCTGCCGTTGCGCCAGAGCAAGTCAGCGCCTTGATCTTGGCGGCGGGAGACGGGGATCGCATGTCCGGCATCGCCAAGGGATTTCTGATGCTGAACGAGCAAACTCTGATCGAACGCGCCATTCAGACCGTCGCGCCCTACTGCGCTGAGATCATTGTTGGTTTGCGCGCCAAAGACCTGTCCAAGGGACCTGCGCTCGCGTCCAACTTGACGGTTGCGCCGACCGTTACGTTTGTGGAAGGAGGCGCGACCCGTCAGGAAACGGTCCAGAATCTGGTTGAGCGTGCAACGCGTCCGCTCGTTCTTCTGCACGAGGTGGTGCGGCCGTTCGTCAGGAACGATCTGTTTGCGAGCGTCCTCCAGGCGTCTGCTGAAACTGGGGCGGCTGCCCTGTACGTGCCCTTGCGTCCGCGCGACGGTCTCGCCATCGTCGATAGTCGGAATTTGCGTTCGATGCTTCCACGCAACCAAGTCGCGGCGCTACAAACGCCGCATGCGTACCGGCGGGACTGGCTAGTGGAAGCCCACCGACGCGCAGCGCGTGAATCCTGGGTCGAGGAAAGCACCGTTGCGCTCGTCAAGCGAGCGGGATACGAGATTCAGTTGATCCTGAGCGACGACAGGAATTTCAAAATTACCTACCCGGAGGACTGGGAGCGGGCAGTCGCCGAGGCAAACGTCCCAGTCGCTTGACCTGCAGCCGGTGAAGGCAATAGACCGAGACGGAATCTCAAATAGTGCTCCGCAATTTCTGAAGGGATCGTGTTGATGAGCTGAACGCTAAAGAACTGAGTAGCAGTGCGATTGGTTGGTTGGAGACAACATGAAACGCTCATTCGATTTCCTCATTGCCTTGTTAGGACTAGTCGCCCTTTCGCCCGTTTTCTTGATTGTCGCCGTAGCGATCAAGTTAGACTCGCGCGGCTCTGTGTTTTATCGCGGCGAACGCCTGGGGCGCGACGGCAAGCGGTTTCGCATTTTCAAGTTCCGGACAATGGTCGCCGACGCCGCCGAGCTGGGAGGCGGAATCACCATCCGCGACGATCCGCGCGTCACGCGGCTGGGTCGCTTCCTCCGCCGCACCAAGATCGACGAACTGCCGCAGCTGATCAACGTCGTCCGCGGCGAGATGAGTTTGGTGGGTCCGCGTCCCGAAGACCCGCGCTATCTGCCGTATTATTCGCCACGCTATCGCCCGGTGCTGGCGGTCTTGCCCGGCATCACCAGCATCGCGTCGATCCGCTACCGCCATGAAGAATCCTTGCTGCCGCCCGAAGACTGGGAGAAGGTTTACATCGGCAGCGTCCTGCCGGCGAAACTGGACATCGAACTCAGCTATCTGGCGACGCGGTCGCCCGGTCAAGACTTGCTGATTCTGCTGGCGACCGGTTTTGCGCTGCTCAAAGACGAAGCGCACTTTGACGCACTCGCGCGCGCGGTCACGCGGTTCGAACGATTCATCGAACGCTACGTCTCCTGGGTTGCCATCGACACGCCGCTCATCGTTCTAGCGTACGCGCTCGCGCTGTTCGTCCGCTCGATTACCGCCGAGATCGATCTGCCGTTGGCGTTTGCGGAAGCGCTGGTCGGCGTGGCGATCTACGTGATCACCAATCAGTTCTTTGGCATCTACCACCGCGTCTGGCGGTACGCCAGCGGGCAAGAATCGGTGATGCTGTTTGCCTCCGTCGCGACCGCCACGCTGGTGATTAGTCTGCTCAACTTGCTGATGCCCACTCGCGTGCTGCCGTTGGGCGCGATCGGGTTGGGCGGGTTCTTCTCCTTCATTTTTCTCGCTGCCGTGCGTTATCGCCGTCACCTATTGCGCGGGCTCCACCAAATGGTTGAGAACTATGTGGGGTTTGCGTCTGGCGAGGGCGCGCGCGTACTGATGATCGGCGCAAAAGATGTCGGACAGATTCTGGTATTTCAACTCCAGAACCACCTACGCACTTATCAAGTGGTTGGCTTTGTAGACGACGACCGCCAGACCCACGGCATGAAGGTTCACAACGTGCCGGTCTACGGTGGACGCGACCAGATTCCCGAATTGGTCGCGCGCCTGCACGTCGATTTGATTCTCATCGCGATTCCACTCACGAAAGCCCGCGCGCCGCGCGAACTGCTGGCATTGTGCCGTTCCACCCAGGCGCAGATCAAAGTCATTCCGAGTCTGGGCGATCTGCTGACGCAGAACGGACACGTGCCCAACTGGATCGACGTCGACGACGAAGAGCTGATGCAGCGTCCGGCGTACCAGATCGACGAGGCGAGCTGCCGAAACTTGCTCGCCGACCGCGTGGTGATGGTAACGGGCGCAGCCGGTTCGATCGGCAGCGAATTGTGCCGGCAGATCGTGACGTACCAGCCGCGACGGCTGGTGATGGTCGATATTAACGAAAGCGGGCTGCACGATCTTTACGTCGATCTGCACGGCGTCGCGCCGGGACTGGCAATCGATCTCGTGCTCGGCGACATCAGCGATTTCCACCGCATGAGCAAGGCGTTCGAGCAAACGCAGCCGCACATCGTCTTCCACGCTGCGGCGTACAAGCACGTGCCGATCCTCGAAGAGAATCCGGGCGAGGCGGTGCGTGTGAACGTTCTGGGGACATGGGTGCTGCATCGACTGGCGCGGCAGTTTGGGGTCGAGCGGTTCATTCTCATTTCGAGCGACAAGGCAGTCAACCCGTCGAACGTTCTGGGCTTGTCCAAGCGGATGGGCGAGATGATGATCTCTGCCGCGCCGCACGGCGCGATGCGGTCGACGGCGGTTCGGTTCGGCAACGTGCTGGGCAGTCGGGGCAGCGTGGTGCCCACCTTTGCCAAGCAGATCGAAATGGGCGGACCGATTACGCTGACGCACGCGGATATGACGCGGTATTTTCTAAGCATTGCCGAAGCGGTCAGTCTGGTCATCCAAGCGGCAGCCATCACGCAGGGCGGCGACATTTACGTTCTCGATATGGGCGTGCCCGTGTCGATTGCCGATCTCGCGCAGCGGATGATTCGCGCGCGCGGGCTGCGGCCCGGGCGGGACATTGCCATCGAATACGTGGGACCGCGACCGGGCGAGAAACTCAGTGAAGAATTGGTCAGCGACGAGGAAGAGAAGATTCCGACCGACCATCAATCGATCTTTCGGATCCGCCGCGCGGGCGGGCTTGACTCGGCGCAGCTCGATCAACGGATCGATGGGCTGGTCGAATTTACCGGGAACGGCGCGACACCGGAAGCGATTCGCGATGAGCTCAAGAATTGCGTTAGCTCACTGGATTTATCATTCGTGGTAAGACAATAGCTTGGCGTTTGGCGAACAGATCCAGTCTACCTTGATCTGCGAGGGATCGGTCTGAATTTTCCCCATGCCTCAACGCAGGGGCTTCCAGGCGGTCTTTTCGGTGAGCCATCGACATCCTGTTTCCTATCCGACGTTGATTGCCTATGCGGCAGGGGAACTTGGCGCGGTCAAGTCATCTCAAGTCGCGTCGCACGTGGCTCGGTGCGCCGAATGCGCGTCCACCATAAAACTCTTTCTGGTGGTTCGTATGATTGTACGTTTGGACGAGACCATTCAAGTACCAAAGACCACTTTGAAGCGCGCGATTGGACTCTTCTACGCGTGGCACAGTTCTTGCGTGCGCGGAACCCCGGGCAGCCGAGCGATGAATGGTTGCTGCGGGTCTCGGCGAAAGTAGTCTGCCTTACAGAAAATCGCCAGAATGCCTACGATTTCTAATCACAAGGTGAATCATTCGACAATGTCACATTCATTTCTTGCCGCAGAATCACACGGAAATCTTTATCCTTCTGTGTACTTCTGTGTGGCGCGTAGCGTGCGGCTAATCTGACATTGCCAAAATAGCATGTTGATTTAAGGCGATTGTCATAGAAAATTGGCGCAGGAGACTGCCGCCTTCAGGCGGCAGAGGAATGCGCTCTGGACGCGCGGACGGATTTTGACTGTGACCGTTTCGCAACGGGGACAAGCCGCCGGCGAGATCGCCTGTATTTCACGATAGAACATTTGCGCGGGCGACCAGACGCGATAGGTAAAATGCCCACGTCAAGGTTAGGGCGCGATGAATAATGCGATTTCACGCTCAGTTTATGCGGCTAACCTTGTCCCAATGGCGTAACGGTTGCTTTGACTTGACAGTAATGCGAAAATATGTTCTAATCTCCCATGATGAAACTGCGATACCGTTTCCGGTTCTATCCCACGCCCGAACAACAACGAACGCTAGCGCGGGTCTTCGGCGCCACGCGCTACGTCTACAACTGGGCTTTGACACTCCGCACCGATTCCTATCGCGGCGGCCATACCATCAACTATCCAGCTTCGTCCGCCGCCCTCACCGCCCTCAAGCAACAACCCGAACACGCGTGGTTGAATGAAATCTCGTCGGTTCCCACCCAACAAGCGCTGCGCCACTTGCAAGTCGCGTTCAAGAACTTTTTTGAAAAACGCTCCCACTATCCTTCCTTCAAAAAGAAGCATGGGAAGCAATCGGCAGAATATACGCGCTCGGCGTTCCAGTGGAACGCCAGAACCAAGACGCTCACGATCAGTCAATTGGGACACCTCAACCTCCGCCTTTCGCGCGCATTCGTTTCGAGTCCAACGACGGTGACGATAACCAAGTCCCCCGCGGGTCGCTACTTTGTGACCCTGGTCTTGGATGAGCCGAAAGCGCAATGGCCGAAGACGGGTCAACGAGTCGGCGTCGATCTGGGCGTGAATCGCTTGGCGACCCTCTCTACCGACGAGCACATTCCGAATCCCAAGTTTCTTACCACGTCTCAACGCAGGTTGGCACACGAACAGCGCACCCTGGCGCGCCGCGTGAAGGGCAGTGGCAGGTACAAAAGGCAGAGAATCAAGATCGCCCGTCTGCACGAGAAGATTGCGGATACCCGCCAAGATTATCTGCATAAATTCACCACCGACCTCGTGCGCCGCTTCGATGTGATCTGCATCGAAGATTTGAACGTGCGCGGGATGGTTCAAAACCATCACCTGGCTCGGTCGCTGTCCGATGCGTCGCTGGGCACGGTGGGCACCCTGCTGGAATACAAGTGCGCGTGGTATGGCAGGGATTTGCAGCGGGTGGACCGCTTCTTTCCCAGTTCCAAGCAGTGCTGCGTGTGCGGACACCTTCTTGAATCTTTGCCTTTATCGGTGCGGTCGTGGACGTGTCCGAACTGCCACACGGTGCACGACCGCGATGAAAATGCGAGTCAGAACATTTTGGCGGCGGGACACGCCGTGACTGCGCGTGGAGGGCGAGTCAGACGCGAGGCGGAAGCGCTGAGCGCATCGCCCGCCGAAGCGTGAACCACCCGCCCAGCGCGGGAATCTGTTGCGTTTACGCATCAGAGGATGTCAATTAGTTTACTCGCCTTTCTGCGACGCCCAGAGATTGGGGCGCATACAGCGAGCTATTCGTCGACCGGCTCAATGGCGAGTCGGGCTATCGCTGCCAATCGAGCGGGGACAGCACAAACCACTATCGCCTTTCCCGCTCGTTGGCAGCGCCATAACAGCAGCCATGATTCTGACGCGTTCGTACTCCGCGCCGGAACGGCGGAGCATACCCGGACTCGGCGGCGGTTTGCCGAATTTTGCGTAAAAGTGTTTCTGCCGACCACGGATTTTTGGGAACTTGCGCTAGACTCTCATGCGGCCTCGGCAGGCCACCTTTTCAAGGTCTGGATGCAGGGCTGTAGCCGCGAGCCGCTGGAGCAAGTTGTCCAAGAGAGGAGCGGATGACGAATCGCTTTGAGGTTGATGATCGGAACTTTGGCTTAAGCCTCGCTCATGCCATTGTCCTCGCCAACTGCGGCGACACGATCGTGGTTCGTACAGAATCGCAGAAGATTCTTGCCGAACAACTCCTACGAAAAAATAAACCCAACGTTGAAATCCATCTTGTGCTAGAGCCACCGTTAGAATCATGAGCGCCATCGGAATTGCAAGGATCACTTCGGGCATGAGAATCAGAACTGTTTCCTGATCGCGCCGGTGCTTTGATTTCGCACTCTTGCCCAAGCGATAGAACAAGCCCTACATCTAGCGCCTACGAGCCAATCGGTCTATTCAGGACCGTAGGCGCGAAATCGATGTTGAATACTAGGGTTCAAACCACAGTGATCCTCGTCCCAGCAAACAGATGGTCCAGCGAGATTAAAAAGATGACTACTGACACAAACCGCATCGTTCTCCTCGTGCAGTTGAATTCGCCCAAGCGTGAGCAAATGATTGTCGCTCTCGAAGCGGCGGGTTTCTGTGTGAATACCGCGGACACTCTGTTCGGTATTTGGCATACCATGATGGAGGAACCTCCGTTCGCGGTGGTGATCGATACGGCGCCCCGTGGAGTCCCGTGGCATCCTTGGGAGCTGTGTCGCGAGCTTGCAGACACCTTCTCTGTTTTGATTATTTTGCTCATTCATGGCCACAGTTCGGGTGATCGCTCCAGGGCATTTACCATCGGCGCTGACCAATGCTTTTCAATTTCCGCGCCTTATCGGGACATTGTGGCTTATCTGGAGGCGCAAAGTACGCGCCATCGACGCGCCAATTTACAGGTGAGCTCCAGTGACAAACGAGAGGAGAACGTTCTCGAAATTGATTGGTATCGGAGACAGGCGACGCGGGGTAACCGGGTTATCGATTTTAGCCGAAAAGAATTCATGCTCCTGGAGTTGCTGGCTCGTCAAGAAGATCAAATTGTAACACCCAGTGAAATCTTCAAGACACTGTGGAAATCGGAGCTCCCCGTCGACCACACGCAACTCGTGAAACAATATATCTTGCGGCTTCGACAGAAGATCGAAATCGATCCGCATAATCCGCAACACCTGCTCACCTATCGAGGAATGGGTTATTCTTTTCGAAGCGCTCAGGCTAAGGAGCGCGACGCTCAACCGGCGACGGAGAATAAGACAAAACATGACCCGCAACCTGCCTGATCAAAAGGAATTTTGGCATCATAGGCGCGTGATGGTGACCGGCGGACGGGGTTTTCTTGGCAAGAATGTCGCGCGCACGCTACAGGCACGTGGCGCGGCTGTGTTCGTAGTGGACACCGAACATTACGATCTGCGCGTCCTTGCAGACATACGCCGCGCGTTGAGCGATACTAAACCGCAGCTGGTCATTCACCTCGCCGCGCGCGTCGGCGGTATTGGCGCGAACCTCGCGCATCCGGCAGAATTCTTCTACGACAATCTGATGATGAGCGTGCCGCTCTTGCACGAAAGCTGGGCCGCGGGCATTGAGAAGTTCGTCGCGTTAGGGACGATATGCTGTTATCCTAAATTCACACCGGTGCCATTCCGCGAAGAAGACCTGTGGGATGGGTATCCCGAAGAGACGAACGCGCCGTACGGACTCGCGAAAAAGATGCTGCTCGTGCAAAGCCAAGCGTATCGCCAGCAATACGGGTTCAACAGTATTTTTTTAATGCCGGTAAACCTCTATGGACCAGGCGATAACTTCGACCCGGCGAGCAGCCATGTGATCCCGGCGTTAATCAAAAAGTGCGTGGATGCGAAACAAGCCGGCGACGATCACATTGAGGTCTGGGGCGACGGCTCGCCGACGCGCGAATTCCTCTACGTCGAGGACGCGGCGGAGGGTATCCTCCTCGCCGCCGAACGCTATAACCTGAGCGAGCCGGTGAACCTCGGGAGCGCGTTCGAGATCAGCATCAAAGACCTGGTGGAAACGATTGCGCGGCTCACTGGTTTCGAGGGGCGGATCGTCTGGGATACGACCAAGCCGAATGGGCAGCCGCGGCGCAAGCTGGACACCTCGCGCGCGAAAGAATATTTCGGGTTCGAGTCGCGCGTCCCGTTTGAAGAGGGGCTGCGGAAGACGATTGAATGGTATCTGGCCGCCAGACAGAACCAATTGCCCAATGCTGCGTATGCGAAGCCGTAGCTGAGAAGATTGAGCCGATGTGCGGAATAGCTGGTATCGTCGTCAAGCCAAATAAATCACTCGCCGGTCTTCGCGAGCGCCTGGACGCGATGGCACAGGTCATGCATCATCGCGGCCCTGACGATCAGGGCGTGTATGTTGCGCCCAATGGACGCGCCGGGCTTGTCAATACGCGCCTCGCGATCCGCGATCTCTCACCGGCTGGGCACATGCCGATGAGCAACGCGGATGGCAGCGTCTGGATCACGTACAACGGCGAGATCTACAACACCGACGAACTGCGCGCAGAATTCGAACGATTGGGATACGTCTTTCGCTCGCACAGTGACACGGAAGTGATCCTGCACGGCTATGAGATGTGGGGTGAGGATGTGGTCCAGCGCTTGCGTGGCATGTTTGCCTTTGCAATTCTGGATCGGCAACGCGTGCGGCTATTGCTCGCGCGCGATCACCTGGGCATCAAGCCGCTTTATTACGGCTGGACGGCGGACGCGCTTGTATTCGCGTCGGAGTTGAAAGCACTGCTCGCCTCCGGGCTGGTTGGACAAGAGGTCAGCGCGCCGGGCTTGGTCGGCTATTTGATGATGGGCAGCGTGCCGAATCCGTTGACGATCTATCGAGATGCAGCAGCTTTGGAACCGGCTTGTCGGATGACGATCGATCTGGAGTACCCGCAGCCAGTCGCGCCGACGTGCTACTGGCGATTGCCCACCGACACGGTCGAGCCGCCGAGTTATGCTGATGCGGTGGCGCAGGTCAGGGAATTGTTGACAGAAGCCGTTCGCATCCGCCTCGTCAGCGATGTGCCGCTGGGTGCATTTCTGAGCGGCGGTGTGGATTCGAGCGCGGTTGTCGCCTTGATGCGCCAAGCGACCACGGGCTCCATTCGCACCTGCTCGATGGTGTTTGAGGAGGCTGAGTATTCGGAAGCGTTGTACGCGCGTACAGTCGCGGAGTCGGTTGGCGCGGAACATTTCGAGCGGGTGGTCACGGCGGATGATGTCGTCAAGGAACTTGACCGCGTCTTGGAGGCAATGGATCAGCCGACCGTGGATGGTGTCAATACCTACTTTGTCTCACAGACTGCACGGCAAGCCGGGCTGACCGTTGCACTCTCGGGCATCGGCGGCGATGAGCTGTTCGGCGGATATCCGAACACATTTCGGGGCGTGCCGCAGATGCTGCGCGCGTTGCAGTTGGCGCAGACCGTGCCGGGTGGCACGGCGGTAGCGCGCAGCACGATCAACTTACTGCCGGATCGTCGACGCTGGGCTAAAGTTCAGGACGGGCTATCGCGCCCGGCATCATCCGCGAGCGCCTACCTGACACGCCGGGGCTTGTTCTCGCCATCTGAAGTAAAAGCCCTTGTCCGCGACGATATCTGGGAGACGGCATTGACGTTCGATCCTCTTCAACATATTGCGGAACGCGCGGATAATGCGGGTGACAACTCCGCGTCACGCGTCACTGCGCCTGCCCTGAGCCAGTCGAAGGGTCGCCCGTCACTTTCCTGGACGAGCCGCGCGGAACTGCGTACCTATACGCACCACCAATTGCTGCGTGATACCGATGTCATGAGCATGGCGCACTCACTCGAAGTCCGAGTCCCGTTGTTGGATGTGCGTTTGGTAGAGCAAGTACTGCGCTTGCCGGATGCGATGAAGAAAGATCACGGATACACGTCCAAACCGCTATTGATTCAGGCTGTGGGCGACTTGTTGCCATCTTCTGTGCGGCAGCGTCAGGCGAAGCAGGGATTCACTTTCCCATTTGCCCCGTGGCTGAAAGGGCCGCTCAAGCCGAAAGCCACAGCCATGCTTGCAGCAGTACAGGAAAAGAACTGGTTACAATCGGGAGCAGTCTCGAGTGTCGCTGAAGGTTTTCAAGCGGGGCGGGTACATTGGTCGCGGATATGGGCACTGGCGGCATTGGGAAGCATCAGATGAGCACGCTGTCTAAAATCAAAACTGAAAACCAAGACTGGACAATGATCATCCGTCCGCAGAATCCCTGGTTCGATCTGCGGCTGGATGAACTATGGCGCGCACGCGATTTGATTGCCATCTTTGTCTGGCGCGATTTTGTCGCGACCTACAAGCAGACGATTCTGGGTCCGCTATGGTACTTGATCCAGCCGCTGCTGACGACGATCACATTTACGGTGATCTTTGGAAACGTCGCTCGACTACCCACGGATGGCTTGCCCCAGTTTCTGTTCTACATGTCCGGGATGACCGTCTGGGGTTATTTTGCCGCGTGCCTGAGCAAAACCTCCATCACGTTTACGGCGAACGCGAACCTGTTCGGCAAGGTCTACTTTCCCAGACTGTCCGTCCCCATCTCCATTCTCATCTCTAACCTCATGATGTTTGCGATTCAATTCCTGCAGTTCCTTGCCTTTATGCTGTATTTCTGGCTGGCGGGTGCTGCGATTCACCCGAACGCTTGGGTGCTGCTCACGCCGCTCCTGCTCCTGATGATGGCGGGACTGGGCTTGGGTTTTGGAATCATCGTCTCGTCGTTGACCACGCGTTACCGCGATCTGCAGTACCTCGTTACCTTTGGCGTACAACTGCTGATGTACGCCGCGCCAGTGATTTACCCGCTTTCGGCTGTCCCAGATCGGTTCCGCTGGCTCATCATGGCGAACCCGATGACGCCTATTATCGAGAGTTTCCGCTACGCGTTCCTCGGCGCGGGGACGGTTGATCTCCTGCAACTGGCGTACGCGTTTGGTTTCATGGTCGTGGTTCTGCTGATCGGCTTGCTGATCTTCAATCAGGTCGAGCGCACGTTCATGGATACCGTCTAGCGATGACCACTGTCATATCTGTTGAAAACCTCAGCAAACTCTACCGCCTCGGTACGCTCAGCAGCGGAACGCTCTCGCACGATCTCAACCGCGCGTGGGCGCGCATGCGCGGTAAGCCCGACCCGTTGCTCAAGATTGGCGAAGAAGATCGCGGCAACCATCGCGACGGCTACATCTGGGCGCTGCGCGACGTAAGTTTTGAGGTTAAGGAAGGGGAGGTGCTCGGTATCATTGGGCGAAACGGCGCGGGCAAGAGCACGTTGCTGAAAATCCTCTCGCGCGTCACGGCGCCAACGTCCGGGCAGATCAAGGTCAAGGGGCGCGTTGCGAGTTTGCTTGAAGTTGGCACCGGCTTTCACCCTGAACTGACCGGACGCGAGAATGTTTTCCTCAACGGCGCGATCCTGGGAATGAGTAGACGCGAAATTGCACGAAAGTTTGACGAGATTGTGGCGTTTGCCGAAGTAGAGCAGTTCATTGACACGCCGGTCAAGCGCTACTCCAGCGGGATGTACGTGCGGTTGGCGTTTGCGGTGGCGGCGCATTTGGAGCCGGAGATCTTGGTGGTGGACGAAGTGCTGGCGGTGGGAGATACGGCGTTTCAGAAAAAATGTTTGGGCAAGATGGAAGATGTAGCTAAGGAAGGGCGGACGGTGTTGTTCGTAAGTCATAATATGGCAGCGGTTCAACAATTATGCCAACATGCCGCTTTGATACATCAGGGAGAACTTGTTGAATTATCATCTACGCTGCAAGTAATTCAAAATTACCTTGCAAGCAACACAAATGAACTATCTGAATTTCGGGCTGTTTCACCAGACAAGGCTCCTGGAAAGAGTGGCGTCAAATTAACAAGAGTATCTATAAAAGATTCACAACTAAAAGTGAACGGAAACATCCAAGCAAACTTTCCGTTTTTTATTGAGATTGAATATGAGTTGAGCAGAAAAATCGATAATTTGCGGGTAGGCTATCGGTTAATTAGTGGGAATGGCGCGGTAGTTTTTACGTCAGGAGATACAGACCCAGATGGTAGGGGAACCCCACGACTACCTGGGAGACATATTAGCCGATGTGTTGTTCCAGAAAATCTATTGAATTCAGGAAGATATTATGTTACAGCAACTTGTGACCGTCCGATGCAAGAAATTCATTTCATAGAAGAAAACATAGTCTCTTTTTCAGTAGAATTGATTGGCGGAGTGGGGGGTATGGTTCCTGATGGACGCTATGGGGTCATTCGTCCTGCTCTTAATTGGCAGATTGAAACGATTTCGCATGTTCAATAGACTTGTAGAAAAACTGGTCAATCGATTAAATACTCCAACCATTCAAAAATTGGAAGGCGTAAGAGATGAAATTGAGCAAAGCCGGATATTACTTGGCAGGCAATATGCTTTGATTTTGCAAGCGAGCAAAATTTCCAATTTGTCTGAAGCAGAGTTCAAAGTTTTTTCACAATGGGGCGAAGATGGTATTATTCAATACTTGATTTCTCGAATTCCAATCCCAAACAAAATGTTTATTGAATTTGGAGTCGAGGATTATCGTGAAAGCAATACGCGTTTTTTGTTGGTGAATAACAACTGGAGCGGACTGGTAATGGATGGGAGTGCCCAGAACGTTGAGCAAATTCGTTCCATGCCATTGTACTGGCGTCATGATCTTAATGCAAAGTGCGCGTTTATTACGGCTGAAAATATCAACTTCCTTATTCGAGAATCTGGAATTCATGGAGATATAGGGTTGCTCAGTATAGATATTGATGGGAACGATTACTGGGTATGGAAGGCGATTTCAGAAGAAATCATTTCGCCGCGCATTGTAATCGTTGAATACAACAGTTTATTGGGTAAGGAACGTGCGGTGACTATTCCATACGCCGCAGATTTTCAACGGTCAAAAGCCCATTTTTCAAATCTTTACTACGGTGCTTCGCTCAAAGCGTTTTGCCAATTGGCTGAAGAAAAAGGTTATCAATTCGTTGGCTCAAACAGCACAGGCAGTAATGCTTTTTTTGTTCGTTCTGATGTCATTGGGAACTTGCCTGTTTGGGATAGTGAGAATGGATATGTGGAAAGCCAAGTCCGTGAAGGTCGTGATGGGACTGGCAAACTGATGTTTTGGGCAGGAACCAAACGATTGAAAATGATGGGGCACCTGCCTGTGATTGATTTGGAATCGGGAAGAATAATCACCGTTGATAGTGTGGTCGGAAAAAATTGAAAAGAAAGATTATGCGAGTCTTAATTGCGGGTTTTTACACTCCTCCACTTCGTGCTATTGAGTATTTATTTCAGGTGGGTATTAGACCAGAGAATATAGGCTTACTGACTTATGACACCGAACGCAACAAGATGCTTGTTGAATTCGCCAAAGTTAACTGTATTGAGACAAAGTTTTTTCAAATCAAGTCACAGGAAGCACTGGAATGGGTGAAAGAATTTGCGCCTGATGTATTGTTTTCACTTTATTATCGAGATATTATTCCACAAAGTATCCTGAATAACCCCTCAATGGGTGCTATAAATTTGCATCCATCTCTTCTGCCAAAATATCGCGGCACTTTTGCAGCGCCCTGGATAATAATCAATGGCGAAAAATACGCAGGATTTACCTATCATTATATGTTGGAAACAATTGATACTGGGAAGATTATTTTACAGAAACGTGTACAAGTTCAACAGGATGATACTGCTTTTGCGCTTTATCACAGATTGTTGATTGAAGGGACAAAATCGTTTGGAAAAGTCTTCGATTTAGTTACGAAAAACCATTATAAAGGACGACCACAAAGGGGAAAGCCAAGTTATTTTGGAAGAAAAGTTCCATTTGGAGGATATATCAATCCGTCTTGGTCACTTGAACAAATTAATCGTTTTATTCGTGCAATGAATTTCCCACCATATAAAGGCGCTTTAGTTCGATTAGCTGATGGAAGTGATAAAGAAATTAATTCAATACATGAATATCAATCATTAGTTGATGCTAGAAAGGTTCAATTGGGTTAAGAGCAATGGGAGATAATAACAATTTGCGCATTGCCATCAACGCTCAACGAACCCCTAATAGCGGAGTGGGCGGTGTGGAATCGGTTTTGATTGGCTTGGTTTCCGCTTTAGGGAAATTGGAAGATGGACAGGAAGAATACGTCATTATTGGTCCTTGGGAAAATACAGACTGGCTACAGCCCTACATCGGTCCAAATCAGCGCTTGGTGCGGGGACCAAAGCCAGGAGATGAGCAACGTCCTTTTAAGAATGTTCCTGCCGGGTTGCGTCCCCTGGCAAGGCGCGTTCACAAATGGCTGTGTGAATTTGTCAATCTGACTGCCAACGGATTTCAGGTTCCGCTCTCCAATGGATTTTATGAAAATTTGGGCTGTGATGTGATTCATTTCCCTGACCAATATTTTGTGCTCTGCGCCCTGCCCTCGGTCTATAACCCGCATGATTTGCAGCATTTGCATTATCCGCAGTTCTTTACCCCAGGCACTCTTCGCTCGCGCGAGAACATCTACCAGGCAGGCTGTCATTATGCTCGTATGGTTGTGGTTGGCTCCCAATGGATTAAAGATGACCTAGTTGAGCAATATGGATTACGCCCTGGGAAGATCCAAGTCATCCCCTGGGGTTCGCCTACTCAGGCAATTTCTGAACCGACAAAGGAATTGCTTCAATCCGTGAAAAAAAAATATACTCTGCCTTCCGCTTTTGCCTTCTACCCTGCCATGCTCTGGGAGCATAAAAATCACCTTCGGCTTTTGGACGCGTTAGCGTGTTTACGGGACCAAAAAGGATTGACCGTGAACCTGGTCTGCACGGGCGATTTTCAATCCACATTTTGGCCGAAGATAAAACAACACGTCGAAAAACTCAACTTGCATTCCCAGGCGCAATTTCTCGGCATGGTATCGTCCGAGGAATTGCGGGCAATTTACAAGTTATCGCAATTTGTGATTGTCCCGACTTTGTTTGAAGCCGCGAGCGGACCTGTCTTTGAAGCCTGGTATGAAGGCATTCCTGCCACTTGCTCGACGGTCACTTCACTTCCTGAACAGGCGGGCGACGCCGCATTGCTCTTTGATCCGTTTTCTGTAGAAGCCATAGCAAATGCCATTCGGTGCATGGCAACTGACTCCCGCTTGCGAGAGGAGTTCGTTCAAAAAGGGAAAAAGCGGCTTGACGTTTTCAGTTGGGAACGCACTGCCAAAGCCTACCGCGCCGTTTACCGCCGCGCCGCTGGTCGCTCTCTGTCAGAGGAAGATCACTTGTTGTTGAGTTGGGACTGGATGCGAAATCCGAACCCTGCTAAAGAGGAACCTTTGTGAAACCATTGATACCCGTTGCCGCTCCTGCGCTGGTTGGAAATGAAAAGAAATATGTGATGGATTGTCTGGATTCTAGTTGGATTTCATCCAATGGACAATACATCGAAAGGTTTGAGTCTGCCTTCGCAGAATTTTGCGGGGTCAAGCACGCTCTTTCCTGCTCAAATGGCACGGTTGCCTTGCACCTGGCTTTGTTAGCCCTGGGGATAGTCCCTGGTGATGAAGTTATCGTTCCCACATTGACTTATGTGGCGACGGCAAATTCAGTTCTGTATTGCGGCGCGAAACCCGTTTTTATCGATTCGGAGCCTGAAACCTGGAATTTGAATCCGGCGCTTCTCGAAGAGTGTGTTTCGCCGCGTACCAAAGCAATTATCGTAGTGCATCTTTACGGTCATCCCGTGGATATGGATGCGGTCATGGCGGTGGCGCATAAGCACGGTTTGTTTGTCGTGGAAGACGCCGCTGAAGCGCACGGCGCGGAATACAAAGGCAGGCGAGTTGGCTCAATCGGAAATATCTCAACCTTTAGTTTTTACGGCAACAAGATCATCACCACAGGCGAAGGCGGCATGGTCGTCACGAATGATGACGCTTTAGCGGATCGAGTGCGGCAATTGAAAGGTCAAGGGATGGATCCAGAGCGCCGTTATTGGTTTCCGATGGTTGGCTATAACTACCGCATGACGAATATAGAGGCGGCAATTGGTTTGGCTCAATTGGAAAAGGTTGACTGGCATATTAGCCAGCGTCGGAGGATAGCGGCGCAATATATGGAATACTTGAAAGAGAATTCCGAGATTTCGTTCCAAATTGAAAAGCCATGGGCTTGCAATGCTTACTGGATGATCAGTGTGCTTCTTGACGAACTAATTCCGAGAGACATTGTGATGAAGATGCTATTGGAAGTTGGGATTGAAACCAGACCCTTTTTCTATCCCCTTCACACTCTGCCGATGTATTGTGAATTAGTGAGGGGAACGTCTTTTCCAGTAGCTGAATTTCTGGCTGCACAAGGAATGAACTTGCCATCATCTGCATCGCTGTCAGAAGAAGATGTGGCTTTCGTCTCTGAGCAAGTGGCTCGAATTCTGGCCTCGGTTTTGAGAAAATAGCAAACCATGCGATTTCCAACCCTGACCGAACTTCCGCCTCATCCGCCTGGCAAAACCGGCTGGCCCTGGACAGAAGCCAGTCCTCAGTTGGCAGACACGATGCCAAACAAATCTCTTTTGCCCAAAGTGAGCATTGTTACGCCTTCATTCAACCAAGGTCAGTTCATTGAAGAGACGATTCGCTCCGTGTTGCTACAAGGCTATCCGAATCTGGAGTACATCATCATTGACGGCGGCAGCACGGACAATAGCGTCGAGATTATCAAAAAGTATTCGTCGTGGTTGACGTATTGGGTGAGCGAGAAAGATCGGGGACAAAGTCACGCGATCAACAAGGGGCTGGATCGATGCACAGGCGAGGTGTTTAACTGGATCAATTCGGATGATCGACTTGCACCGGGGGCACTTACAGAAGTAGGAAACCTCTGGAGCAAGTCACAGCCGCATTTGCTTGTTGGTCGTGGAATTGTTCTAGAAAGTGGCTCGCAGTGTGTTATCCATGACTGGTATCCCAAAGCGCCAGTAGAGCCGCTGGATTTTATTCGTCCTCATCACGTTGTAATGGCACAACCATCCACGTTCTTTTCGACTCGTTTGCTCAAAGATGTGGGTAAATTGAGAGAAGACCTCCACTATGTTATGGATTGGGAGGTTTATCTTCGTATTACTGTCCTTTTGCGAGATGAACTAAGAACGAGTACTACTCCCTTTCTCTTGTCGCGATCTCTTAGGCATCCTCAGGCAAAGACGAGCCGTCAACCCGAAGATTTTCACTACGAGGTACGGCAGGTACTTGTGGAGATTGGTTCGCATTTGTCCTCGTTCGAGCGCTTCCGCGTTGACGCATATTTGCGACGGATGAATGGCCAATATCTGGTCGCCCACGCGCTGGGTGCCCCAAACGAACGACTGTGGCAACTCGCGCGCCTGCCATTGCATTCGCCTGACCTACTTATCTCTCGTTTTTTCTGGGGAGCAGTACGCCGAGCCGTAAGCAGAGCTGACTAATGACCTAATTTTTGCCCAAATTGGGCCACAAATCATCCAGAGTTGAACCGCTGGTGCGCGTAACGGTTTCCTGTGCGAAGATGCTGACAAGTCAGTCTCATCTTCGCACAAAGGAGCCGTAAGCATGGAAGAAGGTGTTGGCTATTCTTCACGCGCCAGTTTAGTTGCCCTGGGTCTCAAATTTCAACGTTTGCAACTGTGGTCACCGATTCGCAACCACGTTAAGATCAAACAGAAAGTTCTGAAGCATACTCCGCTCGACAAGTTGTTGGATTGTTTCATCAACATCTTGGCGGGTGGGACAGGCGTGGTCGAAGTCAACACGCGCGTGCGTCCCGATCAACCCGTTCAACGCGCGTTTGGTCGTTCGACGTGCGCCGAACAATCAACCATCAGCGATACGTTGAACGCTTGCACTTCCGAGAATGCGCAACAACTGCGTCAAGCGATTCAAATCATCTTACGCGAGCATGGACAGAGTTATCGCCATGATTATGAAACCCAGTGGCAGTTGTTGGACGTGGATGTCACCGGTATGCCCGCGGGTCGTCTGGGCGAAGGCGTGACCAAAGGTTACTTCGCACACCAAAAGAATCGCCGCGGTCGCCAGTTAGGGCGCGTCCTCGCCACCTGGTATGATGAAATTATTGTCGACCGACTCTATGACGGCAAACGCCAACTCGACCACAGCCTGACCGAACTGGTTACTTTGGCTGAAAATACGCTAGAATCGACCGAAAACCAGCGTAAACGCACCATTTTACGCATCGACGGCGGTGGCGGCGAAGATGACCACATCAATTGGGTTTTAGCGCGCGACTATCACCTGCTGGTCAAAGTGAAGAACTGGCGGCGCGCCCAAAAGTTATGTGCCTCCGTGACTCAGTGGTACGCTGACCCGAAAGTGCCCGGACGCGAACTGGGTTGGGTTGAAAAACCATTTGCATATGTGAAACCGACTCGTCAGTTGGCACTGCGAACACTCAAAAAGAATGGAACGTGGAGCGAGCATGTCCTGGTTTTTACGTTGACGGATGCGATGCTATTTCAGTTGTGCGATCAAGTTGTGCCGCCTGCGCCATCCGCCGCCGACCTTCTGTTTGCCGCGATGCATGCCTACGATCGGCGTGGTGGCGGTGTCGAAACTCAGAACAAGGGTGACAAGCAAGGCCTGGGTCTCTCCCATCGAAACAAACATTCCTTTGCAGCCCAGGAAACCTTGGTGTTGCTTGCACAATTAGCCCATGACTTGGTAGTCTGGACGCGTGATGATTTGGCGCAAGTCGATCAACGCTTTGAAAAATATGGCATTCAACGCACCGTCCGCGATGTGCTGCAAATTGCAGGACGAGTTCAGGTCAATGCAATCGGCCAAATTGAACAGATCACGCTCAACGAGAGTCATCCGCTCGCTGCGACGGTTCAGATGGCGTTCGTAGCGTCGCTAGCAACCGATGATTTGTCGGTTAATTTGGGCAAAATTTAGGTAATGAAGCCAGCAACTTTGAGTACAAATTATATGCCTCGCGTGTGGGGGAAGAATCTTTCGAGACTTGCCAGAGCTTATCTCCTGGGACCTGATCACCCCATGAAGTTGCGGTTATGGTATGGACTGCGCAGCGCTCTCGGGTTCCCGCGCCTCACGATACCTTATGCTGAACATGGATGGATCACCGTCGACGAACGCGATTATCTGCAAGCCCAAATTCTTACGGAAGGATTCTATGAGAGGGAGGTTTGGGATGTGCTTACGCGGTTTGTTGAAGCGGATGAGGTCGTATGGGATGTTGGCGCGCATATCGGTAGTTTTGCGCTCCGCGCGATGCTGGATCAGCGGGTGAGAGAGGTTCACGCATTTGAGCCTGATCCGATGCAATCTGAAATCCTGTCGTACAACTTCAGGCTTAACAAAGGAGGAACTGTTCACCGAATGGGCCTGGGCAATGAACGGGGTACTCGGAAGCTTTATCGTGGACCCCGCGCCAACTTGGGTTTATCCTCCTTCTTGGAGAATTCACTAGCCGCACAGCTTGGTCATCAAGTTGTTGAGGTCGAATGTTACAGGGCTGACGACTTGGTGTTTAGCGGAAATATTATTCCTCCCACCCTGCTCAAGGTGGATGCAGAGGGCTGGGAATTTCAAGTCCTTCTAGGTGCGCGTAGGATACTCACGGAGTCGCCTCCTAAGGCGATTGTTTTTGAAAGCAATTCGGACAAGTCAGGGAAAATTGAAAATCCCGATCTGGAAGCATTTGTTATTTCAGGAGGTTATGCAGTAAGTCGAATTGATCGATTGTCTGGTACGATTGAATCTAGAGAAAATTTCCTCGCTGTACAGAGGCAGTTGCAGCTCTGATTGGGTTCCAAGATGCGTCACACAACGCTCGGTGTCCTTATCACGTACCACAATGAAGGCGCGCTCGTGCGAGAATGTTTAGATTCGCTCCTTGACCAACCCCAAGCGCCCGATGAGGTTCTCATTTATGACGATGCCTCAGATCTGCCGCCAGACGGTTTTATCCCTGCGGCGATGTCTGCCCGTATTTTGAGAGGAGATGTAAATCGCGGTCCAGCTTGCGGACGTAATGTGTTACTGCGCGCGAGTCAAAGCGATTACATTCATTTTCACGACGCTGATGACCTATTTCGTCGTGATTGGTGCACGCGGGTCCGTGCCGCCATCGCCGACCCAGACATTGATGCTATCTTTACCGAAATTGCGTCTTGGCGAAATAACTGCTTGATAACAGAGCGTGTGGTCGGACTTGACAGGCTATGTGTCGAGTACGACCCGGTTCGGTTTTGTATTGGAGGTGTGATGCTCGTACCGGCGGGCACTTACCAGAAAAGCAAAGTACTTGCCATCGGCGGCTATCGCGAGACGCTGTGGCAGTCCGAAGACTACGATTTTCATATTCGGCTCTTTGCATCAGGTATTCGTTTTGCAGTCATCGACGAACCGTTAGTGACTATTCGAATTCGCGACGAGAGCCGAAGCCAAAACCGAATCGAGACTGCATCGGATATGGTTGCCGCGATTCGCATGCTTGTGAATGAAATCGATCCGCGTTATCGTCCCGATTTCGTTGAAAGGTTGGTAGAAATTGGTTCAATCTTGTATCAACGCGGTGATACCCGGGGCGCCCATCAGGTATTCAAGTTCGCGTATGAACTTGGCAAGCCAACCTTTGTTCGGCGACGACGTTTTTACCGATTGCTTGCGAATCTAAGCGGTCCCGAAAATGTAGAGCGATTGGCGACGGTCTATCGGCACAGCGTCCCGCATTCGATACGTGAGTCGTTTGTCGCGCGGGGCTGGTGATGTGAACAACTCGTGCGTTTCTGTCATTATCCCATGTTATAACGTGCGCGAATGGATTCGTGAGACGCTCGACAGTGTGCGTATTCAGGGCACTGACGACATCGAGACCATTGTCGTCGACGATGGCTCGACAGATGATAGCGCGGAGATTGTCGCCACCGAGTATCCGTGGGTGCATCTTATTCGCATGGCAAACGGCGGACCCAGCCGCGCGCGCAATATTGGATGGCAGTCCGCGACTGGAGCGTGGATTCAATTTTTGGACAGTGATGATCTCTTGCACCGGGAGAAGATTGCGCTTCAGGCAAAGGCGGCTTGGGATGTAGGAGACGACATTGCTATCGTCTACTCGGACTGGCAGAGACTTGGACTTGTTCATGACATCTGGCAACCGATAGGCGGCATTGTCTCTCCTGTCATTGGAGATGACCCGCTAGCCGATTTACTCAAGAGCGAAAATTTTATTCAGATTGGTTCTGCTCTCGTCCGAAGAAAATGGCTTGAAAAAGTTTCTGGTTTGAATGAGCGGCATTGGTTGATAGAAGATGTGGACTTGATGCTGAGGATTGCTATGCACGGCGGCAAGTTTCACTATATCCCGACCGATGTTCCGCTCCTGTATTATCGCCAGCATGGCGGGTCTCTGTCCCGGCAGAATTCGCGGGTATTTATCGAAGGATGTGTCCGTAATGCAGAAATGGTAGAGACCCATTGGCGTGCCAAGTGCGAATTGAGTTCTGAACGATCTTGTCTGTTGGCAAGTATTTATTTTCAGGGTGCGCGCTATTTTGCGGGAGCCGATCCGCAGGAATTTGAGGCGCTGGTTCAGAAGATTGAATCTTTGATCCCTGGGTTTCAACCGCCCGGTCCGGTCAGCTTGCAAAGACTGGCGCGATTTCTAGGATACCGCAGAGCAGAGCGAGTGGCAGTATGGTACCGCCAACTCAAAAGGGCACTCTCAAGTAGTTGATGTCCAAAATCATCCACGTCCCGTTTTGTTTTTATCCCGACCCTGTCGGCGGGACCGAAGTCTATGTGGCTAACCTGGCGCAGGAATTGCGGGTGCGTGGTGTGGAGGTTGTCATTGCGGCACCCAGCGAGCGAACCATCGCCTACTTGCATGATGGTTTACATGTTCGCCGCTTTGCGATCAATCCAATCATTACCGATTTGCGGGAACAGTATGGCGATGGTGATCTAACCGCCGCGCGAGAATTCGGACGCCTCCTTGACGACGAGTGTCCAGACCTCGTCCACCTGCATGCTTCCACTCGCGCCGTTTCGGTTCGGCTGGTGCGTGAAGCAAAGCGGCGCGACATTCCGGTCGTCTTTACTTATCACACGCCCACCGTCTCTTGTCTGCGAGGGACGTTGTTGCGCTGGGGCACGGAAATCTGCGACGGGTTGCTAGACCTCGGAACTTGTACACGCTGTGCCCTACACGGTCTCGGCTTGCCGCGCCCGATGGCGAACGCGCTGGGTTGCGTTCCGATGTCGATCAGCGGAATGATCGGCGCGGCACACCTTTCGGGGAGCATGTGGACGGCGTTGCGGATGCGTGAGATGGCAAGTTTGCGCCACACGGGTATCCGCTCACAGATGAACGAGGTCGATCACATTTTCGCGCTGTGCCAATGGACACGAGACCTCTTGCTGCGGAATGGCGTCCCGGCGACCAAGATTACCGTTGTGCGACACGGTATCTCCCAAATCCCGGCGAACGCCAAAAGCAGTTTGCAGTGCAGAGATAGCGGAGCGTTGCGTCTTGTTGCGCTGGGTCGGTTGGATCCCACTAAAGGTTTCGACATCCTTATCCGTGCATTGCGGCAATTGCCGGATGCGAAACTCCAGCTAGATATTTACGGTATCGCGCAAGGAGAGAGTGAGGGCGGTTATTCGCGGCGAATCGAGTTGTTGGCGGCAGGGGATAGCCGCATTCGATTTATGCCCTCTCTCCCAAGTGATCAGGTAATTTCAGTTCTGCGCAGTTATGATCTGTTAGCGGTTCCTTCCCAAGTGTTGGAGACGGGACCACTCGTGATTCTTGAAGCATTTGCCGCTGGAATTCCGGTCATCGGTTCAAACTTGGGCGGAATTGCGGAACTGGTGACGCATGGGGTGGATGGATTGCTGGTGGATGCCAAATCAGTGATTGCTTGGCGTCAAACGTTGCACCGGTGTACTCAAGACCGAGATCTTTTGCCAAGATTGGAGGGCGGAATACGACCACCCCGAACGATGATGGATGTTGTGAATGAGTTGAGTTTGGTCTACCGAGAGTCGACTAGAGACAAGTCGGAGAGATGACGAGTTGGCAGAATAAACTTCTTTCGCAAGCCATCCAGGTTCATCTATGGCTTCGCACAAGCGCACGCAAATTAGGTATTGGGCGTGCATGGACGCGGATTCACCAATTGCGGGCGCTGACGCTCAAGGGAGTAATTGCCAAGAATTTGAACCGGCACCGCTATTTGAAGCGAATCCTAGAGGCTCAACCGATTCCTTCGGTCGGCGGAGCGATTGAAGTTCATATGCTCTTGAACCATCCACGCATCTACGAAGGACTGTGGTCTTTGTATTCGTTTGCATACTTTCATGGACAATCGTGTTGCATTGTCGTTCACGATGACGGCACGTTAACCGAATCCGATACAGCCGCACTTGATGCTCTTTTCCCCGGATGTCAGATCATCAATCGGAATTTGGCAGATTCAGTCGTATTGGCTTTTTTTCAGAAGAAAGGATTGGACCGTTGTGCCCGACTGCGAGATACCCTCGTCTTTGCGCTGAAATTATTTGATCCCTTTTTTTTCTTACAAAGTCATGACCTGATTATTCTCGACTCGGATGTCTTGTTTTTTTCCCAGCCGGTTGAACTATTGGCTGATGGGGATGGTTGGGCGCAGGATAATGCTCGAACGCCTAACTTGTACTCTTGCGATAACGGCTACCGATATTGTCTTACTCCAAACGAATTGGCTACCTTGTTAGGCAAAGAGTGTATTGGGCGCTTCAATCCGGGTGTGATTCGAGTCAGGAATGGTATTTTGGATTTGAGAAGGATAGAAGAATACTTGCAACACCCCGGCTTTTGGAAAGAGTCGGGGCAAGGGAACTACTATGCCGAATTAACTTTGTGGGCAATGGAACTAACATTAGCGGGAGCAGAGCCTCTCCCGGATACCTATGCCATTTGTCCCAACCCTACTTACCATCCAAATGCAGTGAGTGGTCATTATTGCGGGGGAGGGTATTGGGCGAGTTTGTTCTACTCCTGGGGATTACCGCGGCTGGCATCAATTTTTTGGGGCAAATCTGACAGATGACCGAAAGCGTTCAGATATTTGTTCTGATTGGCTGCCGAGATTCCTCGTCTTGGGAAGTAGTTTCATATACCAGTAGACAATGAAAGTCACGATTTCAGTCGGCGGACGCTTTCATGCGTTCAACTTGGCGCAACAACTGTATCGCCATGGGCATCTGGAGCGATTGATCACCTCCTACCCCAAGTTTGCTGTCGTTAAATACGGAATCCCCCCGGACAAGATTATCTCCCTTCCGCTCAAAGAAGTGCTGGCGCGCGCTCACAGCCGACTGCCAACTTGGCTCCAGCAGCGCGACTTGGATTTTTATTTTAACGACTGGTTCGACCGCCAAGCGGCTAGGCATCTGCCGCCATGTGATATTTGCGTGGCGTGGTCGGGTTTTGGGCTGCAGACTATCCGCCGCGCCAAAGCGAAGGGGGCAATGACCGTTATCGTTCGAGGGTCTGCGCATATCCTCAAACAGCGTTCAATTCTACTGGAAGAATACGCGCGCTGGGGAATTCGGGTTAATCCAATGCCTGAAAAAACCGTGCAAAAAGAATTAAACGAATATGCGGAAACGGATTACATCGAAACTGTCTCGCACTTCGCGGAACGTTCTTTTTTAGAAAAGAACATTCCCACAAGTAAACTTGTCCGTGTTTCTCCGGGTGTGGACCTGAAAGAGTTTAAACCGTTGCCCAAGCCGGACGATATTTTCCGCATCATCAATGTGGGGACACAAGGCATTCGAAAAGGAACGCTCTACTTGCTCGAAGCATTCACCCAACTGAATCTTCCTGACACAGAACTGATCTTGATCGGGCCGTTAGAACCGGAGTTGAAACCGTTTCTTAGTCGATATCGAGGCAAAATTCAATGGATTGGCAAGGTCCCGCAATCCCAGTTACGGAATTATTATGCACGAGGTAGCGTCTTTGTGATCTGTTCGCTCGAAGACGGCTTTGCGATGGTGGTCGCCCAGGCGATGGCATGCAGGTTACCGGTGATCTGCACGGCGAATACAGGCGGCGCAGATTTGCTCCGCGAGGGGATCGATGGATTCATTCTGCCCATTCGCGATGTGGAATCGCTCAAAGAAAAAATCCTCTATTTTTATCACAATCGGGATGCTTGTACGGAAATGGGGAAAAATGCGCTGGAGCATATAGCGTCAGGGTTTTCGTGGGATGATTATGGACAGAAAATTGTGCAAGCGTACACACAGAGACTCCAAAGCAGGTCAACGGGACGCTAAAGCTGTATGGTTACGATGAACGTCGTGTGGTTATCGAATGACGCGCAACCTTCCAAGTAGTGGGTGGAGCTGGAACTCCTATTGCCGGCAATATGAACGCACGGTTCGGTTACGGTCCCAAAGTGTAACATCCACTGGGTAGATATGAACCGCGTTCTCTATGTTCAGTATACCAATCCGGCTGGTTATCCCCCGCTTGAACATAGCTCGCGGATTCTGGCAAACGCGGGTTGGCAGGTCTCGTTTCTTGGCACGGATGGATTGGGCACCGCTAAGCTCGAATTTCCACCGCACGATCATATCACGGTGCGCCGCATGCGGTTCTGTCCCGCCGGGTGGCGGCAGAAGTTGCATTATCTACAATTCTGCTTGTGGGTGCTCTATTGGACCTTACGATGGCGACCGAATTGGGTTTACGCTTCGGATCTACTCGCTGCACCTATTGCACTTTTGGTGAGCCTTTTCCCATTTGCCCGAGTAATCTATCATGAACATGATTCACCTGGTACACGTGACAGTGGCTTTATCAAGTTTTGCCTTGCCGCTCGAAAGTCGCTCGCGCACCGCGCCACCTTGTGTGTCTTGCCGAATCAAAAACGCGCCGAGCGTTTTGCCGAACTGATGGGTGTTCGGCAAACAGTCATGTGTGTGTGGAATTGCCCTGCGCTGGAAGAAGTTTCGTCTCGACGGCAGGGAAGGGATGCGGGTATCCTCCGCCTTCTCTATCACGGTTCAATAGTACCCTCACGCTTGCCGCTGACCGTACTCAGTGCGCTTGCACTAATGCCTGATAAAGTAGACTTGAGCATCATCGGTTACGAGACGGTTGGACATGCGGGTTATGTCAAAGAATTTCAGGAACTAGCTTGCCAACTCGGTGTTGCCAAGGGAGTGCGCTTTCTAGGTGCAATGTCTCGAACAAGTCTGATGAAAGCATCCCAAGGGTACGATATTGGGCTTGCTTTGATGCCCAATCGTACACAAGATATGAATCTCCATTTTATGGTTGGCGCATCCAATAAACCCTTTGATTATCTGGCATGCGGGTTGGCTTTACTGATTTCGGACTTGCCTGACTGGCGCACTACTTTCGTTGAACCGGGTTATGGCCTAGCTTGTAATCCAGATGATCCGGAAAGCATTGCTGAAGCGCTGCGGTGGTTCTTGGACCATCCCCGCGAGATGCGGGACATGGGGGAGCAGGGCAGACAGCGTATACTCGAAGAATGGAATTATGAGCGACAGTTCGATGGCGTGCTGAGAACGATATCGGAAATAGACTGACCATTCATGTCGACGAGCGCCTCATCCATGTCCCTTGCAATTATTTCTACTCATCCGATTCAATACCATGCGCCTGTTTACCGTACCGTGCAGGAGAAATTTAACATTCCCGTTACTGTCATCTATGGATCGGACTTTAGCGTGAGCGGCTACGAGGATCCCGGCTTTAGTGTTAAGTTCGCTTGGGACACAGATTTGCTGTCCGGGTATTCGAGTGTTTTTCTTTCGCGCGTCGCGAATGGCGGCGCGCGGACTCCTGAACGAACTTCCCCTCGTGGGTTGCTCCGTGCACTGGATGCAGTCAAACCAAAAGTAGTCATGCTCTTGGGCTATACTCCACGCTTTAATCAATTTGCCTTGGGTTATTCACTCCTAGCGCGTGATCCTTTGCTTTATCGCGCAGAGGCAACCGATCACGCGCGCAATCGAGGACTCCTAAAACAACTATTGCGCGATACGATCTTGTCGCGGCTCTATGGACGCATGTCAGCCTTGCTCTACGTCGGGAAGCGGGCATGCGATCACTATCGGCGGTTGGGTGTTCCTGAAAAACGCCTCTTCTACTCGCCATACTGTGTTGATACAGAACCATTTAAGACAAGCGAGGAGGACCGTCAACATCTGCGCCAGCCCTCGCGGCATGAGCTTGGGTTGAACGATACCGACATTGTTGTTTTGTTCTCTGGAAAATTGATATCGGTCAAAGGTGTGGACGTTCTTCTTCAAGCGGTACAAGAATCAGAGTCACAACTTAGAGAACGAATAGTCATCCTCTTCGTGGGTGATGGTATTCTCCGCCAGTCCCTAGAGATGCAGTCTCGCTGTGATCCTCCGGTTCGGACGCGATTTGTTGGTTTCAAGAACCAGCGGGCACTCAGTGCCTACTATCACGCCGCCGACTTGCTTGCCCTGCCTAGTCATTCGGAAACATGGGGCTTGGTTGTCAATGAGGCACTACATCACGGTTTGCCATGTATCGTCTCGAATCAAGTTGGCTGTGCGCCTGATCTAGTCGAACAAGGCAAGACTGGTGAGGTCTTTCAAGCGGAGTCAGCGTCAGATCTGAGCGCCGCGTTAGAGCGTGCAACCTTGCTAGCTGGCCGCGCTGATGTTCGTGAAGTATGCCGCGCCCGGGTAGCCAACTACACAGTAGAAAAAGCGGCCGAAGGAATAGCGGCGGCATACCAAGCGGTCATTGGCAGGTAGATTGCCGGGAGCAAGTTGGTCTTGAGCTGGGGTATCAATTTTTCCGGGTTTTCTGATAAGCGGCTGGTCGGTAAAGCTTTGCGTTTACCACTCAAGCTCATTCCCGTACGAACGGTTGTACCGATCTGGCAAGGCAGGTTGAGAGGCAGACGTTGGATTGTCGGATCGAGCAACCATGGCTGCTGGCTCGGGAGTTACGAATACTCGAAACAGCAACTTTTTGCGGAGAGAATCAGATACGGAAGCATTGTCTTTGACATCGGAGCACACGTTGGCTTTTATACCCTGCTCGCGTCGGAACTGGTTGGCTCGGATGGCAGAGTTTATGCCTTTGAGCCCGTACCACGAAACCTCTTTTATCTCAAGAGACATTTGCAGCTTAACCGCATTACCAATGTGACGGTAATTGAGGCGGCTGTTTCAGATAGTAGCGGTGTTGCCTATTTTGACGAAGGTCCTGGAAGCAGTATGGGACATTTATCGGCGCAGGGAACGTGCCTTGTGAAAACCATAGCCTTGGACGAAATGATCTCGGGTAAGCAAATCCCTGTTCCTGACTGTCTCAAGGTTGATGTCGAAGGGGCGGAAATGCTGGTTCTGCGTGGAGCAGAATCTCTACTCACGCAATCTCATCCCATCATCTTTTTGGCCACTCACAGCAATGTAATCCATCAGCAATGTTGTCACCTTTTGGATTCCTTGGATTATGCGCTTCACCCAATTAACGGACCCAACATTTGGCAATCGAACGAGATCTTGGCAGAGTCCAGATAATCCAGGCGGCGTACCATGAATTCTGCGTTCTATTTACGACATTGTGAGTCAGTTCAACGCCTGTTAATCGTGGGAAATCCCGAGTTGATACATATCGGTTCTCACTTGCAACAGGCAGCGCGTTCGATGGGTTTGCCGGTGGAACTGTGTGATACCCGAACAGCATTTGATGTGCACAAGCTCGTCTTGCAATTCAACTGGCATCTGCGCGGACACTATCCGCCCCACTTGCGCCGGTTCAGCCGCTATGTTGTGGATACGTGCCGCGCTTTCGAGCCAACCTGGCTTTTGACAGTCGGTATAGCGCCGGTCGAGAGTCGTGCGCTTGAGGAAATCCGCCGGATGGGCGTGATCTGCTTGAACTATTTGACCGACGATCCGTGGAACCATTTTCATTACGCCGCTTGGTTTATGAAGGCATTACCCAATTACGATTGGATATTCTCACCACGCCGTGCAAACCTAGACGATCTTGGCAGTTTGGGATGTCGTCGCGTAACCTATCTGCCTTTTGCCTATGCTCCAGAACTGCATTTTCCAGAGTTGTCGGGTTCGCCTGAGGAGATGCGACAGTTCACCTGTGATGTTGTGTTTTTTGGCGGCGCGGATCAAGATCGCTTGCCTCATATCCAAGCCTTGGTCCAAAACGGGCTTGACGTGCATTTGTACGGAGGATATTGGGAGCATTTCCCCACGCTGAGGAGATATACGCGGGGTGTAGCTGATCCGGGTACGCTACGGAGGGCGGTGGGGGGAGCCAAGGTCACGCTATGCCTCGTGCGCCGCTCGAACCGCGATGGTCATGTGATGCGCACGTTCGAAGCGCCAGCAATGGGTGCATGCATGCTCGCCGAAGACACGATGGAACATCGCGAAATCCTTGGCGCAGAAGGAGCAGCGGTCATCTATTTCCGAACTGTAAACGAAATGGTCGAGCGGGTTCATTGGCTCCTCAACCACGCGGACGAGCGTCGCCGCCTAGCGGCTGCAGCACATACGCGGATTGTCAATCAGCCCAATACCTATCGCGACCGGCTCACCACCATGCTCAGTATGGTCGGCTATCCGTATGTCTCCGTGTCTCACGTGACGGAAGGGAATTGAAAGAAACCTGTGGACAGTACTTCTGATCTCTGGCTTTTGCTCCTACTCTGGTTGGCAGTTGCCACCGGTATCATCCTTATCCGGTGGCGGCGCGCAGCCGGGGGAGTTGGAATTGTCTTTGCGTATGTTTTCTTGTTGGCTCAGGTTCATTGGTTACCCGCAATCTTTTACCAGTTGCCTTGGTATTTCCCCGCCTATGATCCCAGTCTGGTCAAGTCAGGCTTTGAAGAGAGCCTGTACGGTGTAATCGCCTTCGCCGCGGGGGCTGTCATTCTGGCGCCGTTCCTCACCCCGTCAGGTCGCGTAGACAATCAACATGCTGTTGACACCGTGCTTGACCGGCGTCTGCCCAAAGTCTACTTGGTAATCGGTTTGATCGGTTATTTCGTCCTCATTCCTGTAACGATGCATGTGCCAACGGCAAGCGCCATCTCGTCAGGTTTCAGCCAGCTGATCCTTGCGGGCCAAGTTCTTGGGTGTTGGCAAGCCTGGCAGGCACGCGATCGGGGTGCCTTGGTCAGATGGCTGGCTCTTGCTGCCATCTGGCCCTTTCTAACTACTACGACTCAAGGCTTCATTGGATTTGGCAGCGTGATGATGCTCGCCGTACTCGTGTTTGTTATTCAGATTGTGGGTTTCCGCAAATGGTTCATCCCGGTGGGCATCCTGGCAGCATATCTCGGTCTATCCATTCTGGTTACTTATTCGCAAAGCCGCGACTCGATTCGAGCGGTGGTCTGGAGCGACGAGTCGTCTCTTACCAACCGCTTCGCAACCATCTCCTCCAGTCTCGCCAACTTTCAATGGTTCGATCCTTATAATCCGAGAGACTATAGCTTTCTGGACCTGCGTCAGAATCAGAACTTTCTGACGGGCAGCGCGATGGAACGGCTGGCGAACGGTCAGGTGGATTACGCATCGGGAGAAACAATCATGGACGCCTTCCTGATGTTGATCCCGCGGGCAATCTGGAGTGACAAACCGATAAGCTCCGGCGGCAGCCTTCTGGTCAGACAGTATACTACCTTTGCCGTTTATGGCTCTACTAGCATCGGCATCGGTCAGGTTTTAGAGTTCTACATTAACTTTGGCACAGCAGGCGTGGTTGTTGGCTTTTTCATCCTCGGAGCATTGATTGCAGTGATGGATGAAGCCGCCGCGCGCAATCTACGCCGCGGAGATTGGCAACGCTTTGCGCTGTGGTATGTGCCTGCCTTGGGGTTATTGCAGCCCGACAATACCCTACTTTCACTCACCGTCCTCAGTGCCGCGGGGTGGGCGGCGATCGTTCTGGCTAATCATATCCTACTACCCTTACTGTTCGGCAAGTCGAATCAGCCTGAATCTGTTGCAGTAGCCGCACTTGGTGTTGGGACCGTAACATCTTTGGAGCAGTCGCCACCGAACAAGTAATTTACCCGCTCGCACACACATGGCACTAATCTGAACGACTGTCCACTCCGATTTATCGCTCGGTGGCCCTCTATCGTGCTTAAGATAAGAGCGTCAATTGTGGACGCTATGTTTCACCCCGAGAAATTGCTTGCCCTCAATTTGAATTCAGTGAAGGCGTTTGTCACGTGAAACGTCTACTTTATTTAGTTCCCGGTCTTTGGGGACATCCCGGTGGAATTGAGCGATATTGCCGCATGGTTTGCCGAGCACTGACGGAGAATGGTAATCGATTACACGTCCTTGCATTAACAGATCACCCAGATGCACGGGCGAATGAATTCGGAGACTTGGCCAACCTCAGATATTGGCCCTGTGGCGGATCCCAAAGTCGATTCATCCGGCGAGCGATACAGGCGAGCTTACAAGACGGTCCAGATCTCATTTTGGTTGGTCATCCAAATTTTGCACCACTAGGGTGGTTTTTGTCTCGTGTCTGGCAAGTACCCTGGGTGGTATTTATTTATGGGATTGATGCTTGGCAGCGATTATCGCTAATTAGACGTTCTTCGCTTGTGCGTGCAGACAGAGTGATTTCAATTAGTCACCTGACCGCGCATCGTGCTGTTGCCGCTAACCATATTTGTTCAAACAGAATCCGCATTGTTCCTAATGGTCTCGACCCTCAAATTAAAATACCTCAGCTCGTGTCGAAAATGAATTCGAATCTTTCGATGCTGACCGTGGCACGCTTGGAGCCATCCGAGCAATACAAAGGTCATGACTATGTGATTCAGGCGATGCCTCAGCTACTTGAACGTTTCCCTGATCTGGTTTACACAATCATCGGCGATGGACCTCTGCGCCCTGCCTTAGAACAATTCGCCGCACGGCAAGGCGTGGTAAACGCCGTGCGCTTTTTAGGGTTTGTCTCGGAACAAGAACTTCAACAACAATATGCCCGAGCCGATCTGTTCATTATGCCGAGCCGTGGCGAAGGCTTTGGTTTTGTGTTCTTAGAAGCGATGGCGTACGGCGTCCCCGCGATCGGCGGGAACATGGATGCCACACCCGAGGTGATCGTAGATGGCGAAACGGGGTACCTGGTCAACCCAACCTCGGTTGATGCGATCGTGCAGGCAGCCGCGCGCCTGCTGGGCGATAAAGAGCTCCGGGAACAAATGGGACAAGCGGCGGCGCGACACGTCCGGAAAAATTTCGGCTTCCCATTGTTCAAACGGCGATTGCTCACCTATCTTGAAGAGCTACGGGGATAGAAATCGGTGCGCATCCTCTACATCACAAGTTACTACAAGCCTGCCTACGTCTACGGCGGTCCAGCCCGTAGTATTTCGCAGATGTGCGAAGCCCTTGCCCGGTTGGGCGCGCAGGTCACCGTCATCACGACGAACGCGAACGGTGCGCGCACGCTGGAAGTGCCACTCGGGCAGCCGATGGATGTGGACGGCGTGCAGGTCTATTACTATCCCGTGCTGCCTGTGCCACCGCGCCGTTTCTTCTATTCACCTGGACAAGCCCGCGCTTGCGTCGAGCAAATTCCGCACTTTGACATTGTCGTGCTGGAGACACTATGGACACACCCGACCCGCGCTGCGGTCGCCGCATGCCGGCGGGCACCGGTGCCATATGTGATTTCCTTACGGGGACAGTTGATGCGGTGGCCGCTCGCGCACAAAGGGATGAAGAAGAGAATGTACTTGGCGTTGTTCGCCCGCCGCTATCTTGATTGTGCATCAGCACTTCATTGTACCGATAGCGCGGAAGCCGAGGCGATACTTGCATTGAATCTTCATTCGCCTGCTTTCGTGATCCCGAATGGTGTGGATATTTCGCGTTTTGGCAATCTGCCGGCGCGAGGTACTCTGCGAAAGCGTTTGGGGATTTCCGACCATGCTATGATTCTCCTTTTCTTGGGGCGATTGCACAGGAAGAAACGTCCAGATACTGCTATCGAGGTCTTGGCTGCAGTCAAGTCTAGTTGTGGTGATGTTCATCTGATCTTGGCCGGTCCGGATGAAGGACAGATGGAACCCGGATTATTGGCACACGCGCGGCAACTGGGGTGTGCTGATCATGTACACATAACCGGGTTGCTAGAGGGTGATAAAGTGTTGCAGACTCTGGCTGATGCGGACCTGTTTCTGATGCCATCAGAGCCCGCCTCTGAAAACTTTGGACTGTCCGCTGTCGAAGCAATGGCTGCCGGGGTGCCCGTGCTAGTCTCGGACGGGATACCAGTCGGACGGTGGGCCGAGAATGCGGGAGCGGGCATCCAGTGCCAAAGCACAGCCGAGTCTTTTGCTCTCGCAGCTCGCGGACTTTTGTCAGACCCAGCGCGCCTTAAAGCCATGGGTCAACGTGGACGGGAATTGGTGCGTCGAGAGTTCGATATTAAAGTCGTGGCACGTCGGATGCTAGATCAATTGAAAGCAATTATCGAGAGTGATGGTTCGCTTCATGGGATTGAGAAGCTTGTAAAGAATAAGCGCGCCCAAAGAGAAAACGTAGGTTCGGAATGATTGATGACTAGCTTCTACGATGACCATCCCTTCGATGCGATAGAAGGCTGGGATTTGGCTGCAATTGAAAAAACCCACTGCGATACTTTCAAGCGCCTGGTAAACCGGGTTGCTGCCAGTTCATTGGTTTTCGATGTGGGCTGTGGCACAGGAAGAGGCATCATCTATGCACAAGCCAAGGGGCTACAGTGCATTGGGATAGATCGAAGCATTGTGTCTTTGCAGAAGATGAAATCGCGCTCTGGGTGCCCTGGTATCTTGGCTGACAATATGGCAATTCCAATTGCCGGCAATATCGCTGACTTAGTACTATCCGATGGTGTAATCCATCATACTACCCGTCCGGATATGTCTTTTAAAGAACTTGTTCAAGTCTTGAAGCCTGGGGGCTATTTGTATTTAGCGGTCTACAAGCCGACGGGGCGGTATCCGGTTCTGTTCAGGTTTCCGGGTGCTTTGATTCGAGTTATGGCTCGTCACCGCAGGCTGCGCCCAATAGTGCACGGAACTTTCTTGCTAGTGTATTATGTTGTTCACCAGGTTAAAAGCCCGGGGCGATACAGTTGGGGCGGAGTGAAGAATATGTTTTATGATTATTTTGTAACCCCTATCGTTCACTTTATCTCGCGTGGGGAGGTTGAGACATGGGCTTGTCAAAACAACATGAAGATCGTTGAGTATGATAGTGGTAAAGGTAACGTCCATGTTTTCGTGCTCAAAAAGACTTTAGGAGACTGATTGATGTACATTCTTGGTATCAACGCCTATCACGCCGGCGCGTCGGCTTGTCTCATTCAAGATGGCAAACTGGTCGCGGCGGCTGAAGAAGAGCGCTTTAATCGCCGCAAGTATTGGGCCGGTTTTCCAACTCAAGCGATCAAATATGTTTTGAACGAAGCGGGCATTTCCGCATACGACCTCGATCATGTGGGCATCTCGCGCGATCCGAGTGCAAATTTGATGAAGAAGGTGCTCTTCACACTTTCCAAGCGCCCCAGTCTGGACCTCATCCGCGCGCGCCTATCCAATGCGGCGGAGGTGAAAGATCCAAAGATTCGGCTGGCGGAGGCGTTGGGTTGTGAGGCGAGCGCGTTGCGAGCCCAATTCCACAACGTCGAACATCATCGCGCCCACATGGCGAGCGCGTTCTTCGTTTCGCCGTTCAAGGATGCTGCGGTCTTCTCCGTCGATGGCATGGGTGACTTTGTCAGCACGATGTGGGGCACGGGGCGGGATGGCAAACTAGAGGTGAATGATACCATTCACTTCCCGCATTCACTGGGCTTTTTCTATACCGCGATCTCGCAGTGGCTGGGATTTCCCAAGTATGGCGACGAGGGCAAGGTGATGGGTTTGGCGCCGTATGGCAAGCCTATCTACTTGGACAAGATGCGCCAAATTGTGCGCGTGCAGCGCGATGGCACGTTCGAGCTTGACTTGGATTACTTGGTGATTCATACCGAAGGCGTCACCATGTCCTGGGATGACGGAGACCCCGTCCTGGGAAATCTTTACTCGCCCAAGTTAATCGAGCTATTAGGCGAACCGCGTGTCCCGCGTGGCGAGATCACCGAACAGCATCAAGACGTCGCGGCGTCGCTCCAAGCGATGCTGGAAGAAGCAGAATTCGCGCTCGTGCGCAAGCTGCAACGCGAGACCGGCAAAAAGGTTTTGTGCATGGCAGGCGGAGTTGCCCTGAACAGCGCATTCAACGGCAAGGTGCTGCCGGAGACCGAGTTCAAAGATATTTTCATCCAACCGGCGGCGGGAGATGCCGGAACCGCGCTCGGTGTCTGCTACTATATCTGGCACCAGATTCTGGGACAACCGCGCGATTTTGTCATGACCGATGCCTATACTGGACCCCAGTTCAAGAATGGCGCGATTCAGAAGATTCTCGACAGCCAGAATCTACATTATGAGATGCTGGACGAAGACGCCATGGCCAAACGGGCCGCCGAAATCGTAGCGAACGGAGACGTTGTCGGCTGGTACCAAGGGCGAATGGAATGGGGACCCCGGGCGCTGGGCAACCGCAGCATCATTGCCGATCCGCGGCGGGATGACATGAAGGACATTTTGAACGCGCGTATAAAACACCGTGAAAGATTCAGACCCTTTGCTCCATCTATATTGATGGAGCACGTGGGCGAGTACTTTGATCAGACCTATCCCGACCCCTTTATGATCAAGGTCTACAACGTCTTGCCGGAGAAGCGAAACGCGATCCCCGCCGTTACGCACGTGGACGGGACGGGACGATTGCAGACCGTCGATCAGCCGCATGCCCCGCTCTACTGGAAATTGATCAATGCGTTTGGCGAACGGACCGGAGTGCCGGTCGTTCTCAACACCAGCTTCAATGAAAACGAGCCGATTGTTTGTACGCCGCAAGAAGCGGTAGACTGTTTTTTGCGAACTAAAATGGATGCCTTGGCCGTCGGAAACTATCTAGTAATAAAGTAGAGTTCAGCCAGAGCGAATTCCCCATTTGGCGAACGAGTGCAAAACGACGTCCGCCTTCTACACACGAAACACTCCCGCTACCTTTCGCACACCCCACATCCGCGAGGTTTGTTCCGAGGCCCAAGTGCTGCATTGGGCTCTCTTTGAGATGCGCGTTCTCGTCGTCACCTGTGTTTTTCCACCCGAGCCTGTAGTGTCCGCCCAAACGAGCGCGCAGATCGCGGAGGAACTAGTCCAGCGCGGTCATCGTGTTACGGTCTTGGCATCTTTTCCGAGCCGACCCGGCGGGAGATTATATCCGGGCTTTGCGCGCCAACTCTTTCGTCGAGAGAAGGATACCGCGGGCTTCGAGCTGATCCGATGCTTTGCCATCCCTTCTTCCGAGTCTCGGCTGTTGAGCCGCTTTCTGGAGAACCTGTCCTTTGGCTTGACTTGTGCGGCAGCGCTGCTGACAGTGCGGCGTATTGACATCATCTACGCCAATACCTGGCCCATTGTCGCGACCGGGTTAGTTGCCCTCGTCGCGCGACTACGAAAGATTCCCTTGGTTATCAGCGTTCAGGATGTGTATCCAGAGTCGATGGTTTCGCAAGGACGGATCAAACCGGATGCCCTTATAGCGCGTGGTATACGCTGGATCGATACGCTCATTGTACGCGCGTGCAAAGCGGTGATCGTGATCTCGGATTCGTTCTCGACAATCTACCGCAGAGACCGCGGCGTGTCGCCGAACCGCGTGCATGTCGTGCCTAACTGGATCAAGAGTGATTCAGTCCAGCCGAACAATGAACCTGCAGGCAAGTTTCGCAAGAGTCTCTGTGTTCCTCAGGACGCTTTCGTTGTGGCTTTTGGCGGCAATGTAGGAGTGGCTGCTGGAGTGGAGACCGTTGTCGAGTCTTTTTGCTATCTCAAAGCAAACAAGAATTTATACCTCCTAATTGCCGGTGACGGAAGCAACTTGGGAGCTTGTCGCGCTCTTGCCAAGTCCCTTGGAATTGAGCGAATTCGCTTCCACACTCCTTGGCTGACAGAAGAGACATCACCGGTATTGGGCGCGGCAGATCTTTTGGTCCTTCCAACGCGGGGCTCTCAATCCCTCGCCTCGGTGCCATCGAAGCTGATGTCGTATATGTTGGCGGCGCGTCCAGTGATGGCGCTGGCATGGCCCAAGACCGACCTGGCCAACATGGTTGAGCAGTCCGGTTGCGGCTGGGTGATTGAGCCGGAACAACCTGTGCGTCTGGCATCCAAGATCAATGACGTACTGGCGATCGGCACAGCCGAGCGGATGCGTTATGGTCAGGCCGGGCGGAACTTTGCCTTGAAGCACCTGACCCGCGAGGCTTGCCTGCCTACGGTGATTCATCTCCTGGAGGAGGCTGCAATCTGAACCAGGATTCAGCTCTCCCAGGACAGAATAGGAGGCGAAGGCGCATTTTGAGTTAGCCACTCGTTTCGGCATCGACGGCGCAAGACCCGATGTGCTCGTGACGACTCTGCGGCCTAAAGGCAAGCGGCTCCTGTGACTACGCATGAATGGTTACGCATGAGGGCGTAGGTTGAGGCGCGTCGTGCCTAGCATGCCATTCGATCACCACCTGGGATGGCACGGTACTTTTACAAAGATCGCTTTTCTTTGACTTTGGCAAACCTATAGTTCGCGGGAGGCAATCGCGAAGGTCCGGCATCTTCGTACTTGGAATTGAATTTCCAGGTGTGAACGATCCCAGACGATCAAGCTGCCCGTTCAAAACGATCCGCGCTCAAGACGTAGGACGTGTTTCATGCGGCTTACATCTCGACCGCGCGGAAGAATGGACAGCGAGCGATTGTTGCGCGGCAAGCGGCTTTGGCTGGGGGCTTTCTGTGCCAGCGGCTTGTTCCCGCGCGATGAACCGCTCTTCAGCTGGCGGCGCAGGTTGAGGAGAAACACATCTTCAACAGGAGGGGGTGCCATGGCAAATGAAGACGAGCTTGCAGAGTGTAGCCGACCCGGCAGTGTTACTATTCGATCTATGTTGCCCGACGACGTTGCCCAGGTCGTTCAAATTCACCTTGAAAGCTTCCATGGCTTTTTTCTTACATTTCTAGGACCGAGCTTTCTAGCTTTGTTGTACAAATGCACGCTGCGCGATCCAGATGGTATTGCGCTGGTCGCGTCGTCCGACGAACGCATTGAAGGGTTTGCGACCGGGACTCTCCATCAGGCGGGTTTTTATCAGCGGTTGGTCAAGAAGGAGAAATGGAGGTTCGCTCTGGCTGCCAGCCGCGCGGTTTTGCGCCAGCCGACCATCGGTCGCCGGTTACTCCGAGCCCTCAAACGGCCGGCGGTCGCACAGCAGGATTTGGCTGACGCCTGCCTGATGTCTCTGGCGGTACGGCTGGATTCGCAGCACCATGGGGTGGGCAGGCAATTGGTCGTCGCGTTCTGCCAGGAGTTGATTCGCCGTGGCGCGCCGGCAGTATGTCTAACGACGGACCGCGCCAACAACGATCGGGTGAATCGCTTTTATCAGCAGTTGGGATTTTACGTGGGTCAAACTTTCGTAACACCCGAAGGACGTGCGATCAACGAATACGTTACGCCATTGGGAGAGGTCGAAGCCAATCCAGTCCCGCGTAAACCCGCGGCGGTTCCGGGCGTCTCGTTTAGGCGCGCTCCTCTCCGGTCCATCAAGGGATAACCGATTGGCAGCAGCAATGCTTGATCGTCCACCTTATCGGGGTGTGTGGCTGGGTAGCGGATTGATTCGGCGATTCGCGGTTGTCCTTGATCGCCGCGCGTCCTGGCTCGCGATTCCGATCGCTCTCTTGCTCCTGTTCCCTTCGCCGTGGATGAGCGTTGGATTTATCGCAGTGCTGGGATTGTTCACCGTGCGTTGGGTGGCGAAGACGCGTCCCTTACCGGCGACGCAAGCGAACTTGGCCATCCTCATCCTTCTCGCCATGACGACCGTGAGTTTCGCACTTTCGCCCGCTCAAGATTTGGGAGTGGTCACGGCCGGGCAGGTCGTCGCCGGCGTCACGATTTTCTTCGTCGTCTTTGACCAGATTCATTCCTCGACGGACCTGTGGCACGTTGCCGCCGTGTTGGTCGCTCTAGGGATTCTCCTGGTACTCGCCACGCCGTTCACGGTAGCCTGGAGCCCCAACAAGCTTTTCGGTTTGTCGGAATTCTATAACCGTGTCTGGCCCCGGCTTCCCAAAACGACGAACCCCAACATCCTGGCAGGCGCGTTGGCGCCGATCGTTCCCATCGCTTTGGCGTTAATTGTGTCCGGCGAACGACGTTGGCGCATGTTGGGAGCGACCGCGCTCGCGCCTCTCATCATCACCCTGGTCCTACTCCAATCGCGCGGGGCGTTGTTTGCGCTGGCGATTGGATTGGGCATCTGGGTCGCCTTGTATCGCCGGTGGGTGGTGCCGCTGATTCCGCTCGCCCTGCTTGCCGCGCTTGTTGTTAACGCCATGATCCCCGACGGTGTGCCGCTCACGCAAGTCGTTTACGGAAACATCGGCACTTCCACGGCAGGGTCGTTCGTCCAGCGCCAAGACTTGTGGATCCAAGCCATCTATCTGATCCGTGCGTCGCCGTTCGTCGGTATCGGGCTGGGCGCGTACCCGCGCATTGCGCCGTACGCCTGGCCCTATTCGCCTGCCCAGCCCGGCCTGATCGTGACGCACGCGCACAACCTTTTTCTTCAAGTCGCGCTCGACACGGGCATTTTGGGACTGGCGGCTTTCGTGGTGGTGATGCTTCTGGCGATGCGCTCGGCGTGGAACGCTTATCGATCCGACGCGGCGCGGCATCTGGCGATTGGCGCTTTGGCAGCTTTTGCCGTGCTATGGGTTCACGGCATGGGCGATGTCGTCGTATGGGGAACCAAGTCGAGCATCGTCCTATGGATCCTCCTCGCGCTGGCAATCGGATTCGACAAAATTAGGGCAGTGCGATAGAATGAAAGCGCGGGTTTTGGTCCCGGCGGTTGTCCAATTTTCTCTCATCCTGAGGTTATTGTGGAACTGAGGCAATATCTAGCTCTCTTTAGAAAGTGGGCGTGGCTCATCCTCCTCGCTACTGCGGTTGGTGCCATCCTCGGCTACTACCACAGTCGGACGATCCCACCCACTTATCGGTCGTCGACGACCCTGCTCGTGGGACGGGTCTTGGACAACCCCAATCCGAGCGCGAACCAAGTCCAAACGGCGAGCAATGTCGCGGAAGCGTACGCGCAACTCGCCACCCAGCCGCCCATCCTGCAGGCCACTGCCGATGCGATCCACTGGCCCGAGTCCTGGCAGACGCTTTTCTTCAGAGTCTCAGCCACGACAGCGGGCAGCCAACTGCTTCGGATCGATGTGACCGATAGCAGTCCAGAACGCGCCAAAACGATTGCGGACGCATTGGCACAGCAGCTCATCACACAAGGTCCGATCAGTGCGCAACAGAAGCAGGCGGAAGCTCAAAGCGCGTTCTTAACGACTCAACTCGCGCAGTTAACTCAACAGATCGATACAAACCAGAAGACGCTGAATAATCTAACTCACCAAGCGGCGCTCGAGAACGATCCCCTGAAACTCGCCGACCTCAACACCCGGATCACCGCGCTACAAACCAAGGTCGACACCTGGCAGCAAAACTACGCGAATTTGTCGACGCTTCTGGAGAATGCATCGTCCCTGTTCCTCACCATTCTAGTTCCGGCGCAAGTACCGACGACTCCCATCAGCCCCAATATCCCACAAAACATCGTCTTTGGCGCGATCGCCGGGCTTGTCTTAGCCGTCGGAGGCGCTTTCCTTATCGAGTACTTCAACGATACGCTCGACGACACCCTCGACGATACAGTGAAGAACGCCGGCGATGTCCAGCGCGTGTTGGACCTGTCGACACTCGGCTCCATCACGCGCATCGCAGATATTCACCAGCCGGCGGATCACTTGGTGACGGCGAAACACCCGCGCTCGCCGACGGCAGAGGCTTATCGCATTCTCCGTACGAATCTGCATTCCAAGGGTCTTGAGAATCCTTCGGGTGCGCTCCTCATCACCAGTGCCGGCCCGAGTGAAGGTAAGACGACCACCGCGGCGAATCTGGCGGTCGTCATGGCTCAAGCCGGGAAGCGCGTGATCCTTATGGATGCCGATCTGCGACGACCATCGCTGCATCAGTTCTTTGGGCTACCGAACGAGGTTGGGCTGAGCACTCTGATGTTGGAAGATGTCTCACTGCTCGACCGCGTCATTCAATCGACGGCGATCGAAGGCTTGCGTGTAATCACCAGCGGGCCACTACCGCCTAACCCAGCTGAAGTCCTGGACTCAAAACCGATGGATGACATCATGAACACGCTGCGTAAACAGGTGGATATGCTGATCCTTGATAGCCCGCCCATACTGGCTGTCGCGGATGCCAGTATTCTCGGCTCGCGTTGTTCCGGTGCCGTGCTCGTCATTGATGCAGGACGAACGCACAACCAAGTGTGCCGCCGCGGGCTAGAAACGCTCGCCCAGACGGGTGTCCAGGTCTATGGCGTCGTGCTTAATAAACTTGCTCTACGGCGTGCCTCCGGGTATTACTACTATTATTATTCCAAGGACGGCAAATCAAAAGAAAAACGCCGGAAGACGTCTGAGGAATAGGGACGCTCAGGGGTGCTGGATGAGGCCGGGCTGTCTCCCGATTCAACTTTAGATTACGCTCCCGGCGCGATTTCTCTTAACGAATGAATGCCAAACGAATTCAGTACAGTGTAAACGCGGCGGCCGGTAGAACATCCAGGGTTTGGGCACAAATCAAATCCATGCAGCCCGACGGCGCGTGGGCGGCCGTGCGAACGGTCCGAATGCTATACACGAAAAACGGGTTTTTCAACTCGTTCGACGCGTTTGAGCATCCTTATGTCCCAACCGACGAGATGAATGGCGAGTTCCGACTGTTTCGCTGCGCCAACTACCCGGAAGGTAGACATGCGTTCCACCAGGCCCTTGTGCGCGAAGAAGATTATCAAAAGTTGCTGAGACTGATGGCGAATCATAGCTGATGTGGCGATCAAGTCTGCCCTACCCACTGACATAGGAGTTAGATAACTTGCCGCGGACTGCTCCGATGGGTTAACGCGAAATGTGTCGGATTCTAGCCATCGCTAACGCGAAGGGAGGCGTCGGCAAGACGACGGCGACAGCTAATCTGGCTGCCGCTTTGACGGCGCGCGGACGAAAAGTGTTGGCGGTTGACCTCGACCCACAAGCGTCGCTCACCGTGGCGTTAGGCTTGAAGCCGGACGAACTGTCTCGAACTATCGCCTATGCGTTAGACGGACAAGCCCTCCCTCTGACCGCGATTCTTCAGTGGACTCCTGAAGGATTCGACCTGGTCCCGGCGAACCACACACTCTACCAGGCAATCCAAGAGTCGAAAAGGTACGCCATACCTATCGGGTCGGTACGCATGGCAGTGGAACCTCTGCGAGACCGCTACGATTATATCCTCCTGGACTGCCCGGCGAATGCTGGAATTCTGACAGGCATGGCTCTGGCGGCAGCAGACGAAGTGATCATTCCAACGACCCTAGATTACCTCAGCTTCCGGGCGTTGCAGTGGTTCTTGTTCATCATCCGCCAAGTGCGCGAGACCGTGAATCCTGATCTGCGGGTGAGTGGAATCTTCTACTCGATGGTCGATTCGCGGACTCGGCATGCTCGCGAGATGGCCAGCCAAATTCAGAGCACATATGGTGCGGAGATCCCTATCTTCTCAACGACGGTCCGTCAGAGTGTGGGTCTGAAAGAAGCCACCGGCGCAGGCAAGACCATCCTCCAGTATGCTCCCGATTCAGTAGGTGCCCAATCCTATCGAGCTCTGGCTCAAGAAATTGACGGAGGGATTCAGGAAACTTCCGAGAACGAACTCTATTTTGCCATGTCCGGCGGACAGGCCGCGTTGGCGCGTGGAGACCACCCGTCGGCGTACGCCGCGTTTTGTCGCGCGACGAGTCTGAATCCGAAACTCGCGGGGGCTTGGGTCGGCCGAGCCGACAGTGCATCCGAGTGGGATGAGCAAATCCGCTGCTATGCTCGCGCCCTGCAACTTGATCCGCTCCGGCAACCGGTTCGAGTCAGTCTAGAGAAAATCCTGAACGAAAAAATCTCCTCCGCTGTGCGTTCGGACATTCCGGAGTTGGTCAGCTCCGCTCATTTATTGGCGGAGGTCGGCCAAGAGTCCTATGCCCGAAATCTTTTTCAACGGGTGATCGACCTAGACCCGACCCACGAAGCAGCTTGGCTTGGACTAGCGCGCACCACACCCGACGCAAAAGCGGCTGTCGATTACGTTCAAAAGTGCCTGACGATGAACCCGGCGAGTGATCTGGCTAGAGCGGCGTTGACGGCTGCTCAGGATCGCGTTAAAGATCAAGCAAGGCACATGGTTGAAGAAGCCTCGCGCGTGATGCGGTCGGGGAACCGGGCGCAAGCCCATGCGTTATTCAGGCAGGCCGTCGAATTGGATTCACAGAGCGACCAAGCATGGCTCGGATGTGCGAAGACTACCAATGATCTTCAAGCGGCGTTTGGGTTTGCGAAACGAGCACTCGACATCAATCCCCAGAATGATGAAACCCAAAGGATGTATCGCTATCTTTGGGAACCGAGGCAAACCTCGTCGGCCACTTCTGGGGGATGGTGGAGACGGCTCTTACCGCACACTTGATTCGCCTTTGACCGGAACACCTCTCAAGAAAAAACCCGTCGGAACTCGACGGGTTTTTTGTTGCGGCATCCCCTTGAATCAGGGCGGGAAGAACTCGAGCATTTGCGCGATATGCGCGAAATAGCCGAACAGTTGCTGCCGCATTTGTCCCAGCGCGAAGTAGAACAGCGCGAACCACAGCGTCGAGATCAACAGGTCGGTCAGCAGTCCGTTGGATCGCATAGGTCCTCCTTTCTCCGGCGCCCCGCCCCCCCGGGGGGGGGCCCCCCCCCGGAAAAAAAAAAAAAAGAGACGGAACAACAACCAC
>VFSW01000838.1_pt1 | contig 45303 bp, 43 predicted proteins | sample 5358111 | NCBI WGS metagenome assembly VFSW01 (sample SAMN11554181, study PRJNA540505) | mine drainage metagenome | isolation source: sediment from site ElyBrook_90M | place: USA: Ely Copper Mine, Vershire, VT | collected 2017
GATTCATCACGCCCTGCTCGCACGTCGATCCGCCTAGGGAGCCGTGTGACGCGGTACGAGGGCGTGATGAATCACGCCCCTACGCCATTTCCACATTAAATTTTTCAACACGATAAATCGCGTCTCTACGGGTTTTTATGGAATTGCTACGTGTGTTATGCCTTTGTTGCGTGGGCCGATGTGAATGCCAGGATGCGTTTCCAGGCATCGCTAGAGGCATCAGCGTAATCAGCGGCGCGGCGGTCAAAGAAACTGTGTGGCGTGCCAGGGTAGAGGACGACGGTATGTTCGACGCCCGCCTTGTCCAGGTTCTCATCAAGCTGATGGACCTGCTCAGCAGGGATGCCCTGGTCAGCACCACCAAAGAGGCCCAGTACGGGGTACTTGATGGTCGTTGAGGCGTCCAGTACACTGCCCTTGCCTAGATCGCGTGCCAGGCCTGCGTAGAAGGCAATGACGCCCGCCAGCTTGAAATCCTCGGTCGCGGTATAGAGGGACATGCTACCACCAAAGCAGAAGCCGACAGTAAATGTCGCCCGATTCGCACCGTCGCCGGACTGGAGGTGGTTGAGAGCGGCGGTGACATCACTGAAGAAGCTCGGTAAGCGGATCTGCTGTACATGCGGCCAGAACTCGAATGAGTCATCGCGCTGGCTCAAGCCTGCTGTTCGTCCGAAATAGTCGATTGCCAGTGCGGGTATGCCGACCTCGGCAAAACGTAGGGCAAGCTCTTTATAAAACTGGTGCAGGCCGCGCACATCGGGATAAATCAGGATTTGCGCTCCTGTCGCTGTTTCGGGATACGCGGCATACGCCATAAAGCGGGTTCCATCGGATGAAGTGAGAACAATATCCTCACCGTGTGCCTTGCCACCTTCGGTAGGTGGAAGAGGTGGCCGTGCATTGTCATCGTAGCACATATGACTGATCGCTCCTTTACGTGAGTAGACGTGTAAAAAACACTAAACCCTGTCGGTGGTGTAGTACTCTGTCAAACGTGATTGCATCCCTATCCATGACACCCACAAGGGGTGTCACTACATGTTACCACCCCACAAGACACATGAGATGTAGTGACACCCCTTGTGGGTGTCATGCAGCAATTTGTGTCTCATGCACGACTACACCGATTGATACATCGTAGAAAAAATGCGTATTGGCGTGATAATGCTCTTTAAAATTTTAAAGCGGATACGAACCCGTTCACCATATCTGGATTAATTTTTTAAAGAGCATAATCACGCCTCTACAATGATACGATGCGATTGCCCGTCCGTTCCCAAAACGTGTCGGATCACGTTTGACAGAGTAGTAGGGACCGATTATGTTTTAACAAATGAGGGCAGATATATCCGACGAGATTTCTCTATTCATTTGTTTCTCTCAATGTATGTGTCTTTGTGTATCGGTCTCAAGTCCCAGGTTTCAGTATATTATTTGACGCATAGCAGTTACAAGTGGGGGCAATCGTGGTTGCCTGATTTTCAGAACAAAATCAGGTCGCGCCGGGACAGCCAGAAGTCCGCCAGCATCGCCAAGCCTATAATATAGCCAATTGCCAGCAAAAGCATGAATAGTTCATACCAGCCAATACCCATTACACTCAAATTATAACATGCGATGAGTGGCAACAATGGAGTCTTCAGTAGCGTGAAAAAAGGCGCAAATATTGGATTGGTATTGGGATAAAGGATAGCGATCAGCCAGAGCAGAAAGCCAATCTGGATACGCCGTGTTGCGATTGGCGTGGAGAGAACAGTAGTCAGCGCAGCGATAATGACGACGATCAGCAATTGTCCCAGTAGGCCAGCGAGAATGCTTCCTATAGTCGCACTTTGAATACCGAAGACAGGGACATGGGTGTGATAGCCGCCGCCGAGCAAGAGCATCAAGAGTAGTTGTGGAACGCGCAATACACTCGTTGCCAGAATGATGCCTTGTACGTATGCTGAGCGTGCTGAGAGGCGCGCCAGCGGTAAATAGATGCGAGCCTGCATGGCACGTCGCATAATAATGATCGTACTGAGCAAGGTGAGGCCACTCATGCACATCGTGGCGGTGGCGAAAAAATAGCTGATATCGCCGCCAAATTCTAGAAAAAAAGTGGCATAGAACAGCCAGATCAGCACGATATCCAGCAATATCCAGCCGCTTTTAATGTAGCTTCTGAGCGTAAAACGCGCAACGGTCAATGCGGGTAGACGCCAGAAGCGCGTCCAGAAACGGGCTTGGGGCGAACTTTGCGAAGCAATCATAAGGCCACCGCCGTGTCTTGTGCGTTCTGTTGCGTGGTCTGTACGTACACATCTTCTAGCGTGCGGTTTACAGGATTGAACGAAATAATCGGGATATGAGCCGTTACCAGACGCTCTAACACACGCTCTTGCGCATTCTCAGTGATGCGTAGTATATTGCCCTGTTCTTCGATCAGCGCGTCGGCCAGATTAAGGCGTGTTATTACCTCGCGAGCCGAAAGATGTTCTGCCAGCGTAATCTCAACAATGCCTTGAGAGAGTAGTAGATCAGAGACCGCGCCACTCAAAATCAGATTGCCATGCCGCAGGATGCCAACGGAATCGCACAGTGCTTCGACCTCGGTGAGATCGTGTGAGCAGAGCAGCAGCGTTTTGCCCTGTTTGCGCAATGCTGCGAGAATCTGGCGTACCTCCCACTGGCTACGTGGGTCAAGTCCGCTCGTTGGCTCATCCAGGATCAGTAGCGTTGGGTCGGTCATCAGGGCTTGGGCGATAGCCAGCCGTTGCAGCATGCCTTTCGAGTAGGTTCCGATAGGCCGCTCACCTGCTTCCAATAGATTGACCTGTGTAAGCAAGTCAGTGCAGCGTTGCTGATTGGCCTTGTCCCACAGGCCGGAGAGTTGGCCCAAATAGGTCAGGTAGGCGCGCCCGGTGAAGCGTGTCTCGAAGATGGGACGTTCGTGAACATAGCCGACGAGTGTGTGCGCGTGGGCAACCTGTTCTTCGCCCAGCACGCACACACGCCCAGAGGTAGGAAAGATAAAACCCATCAGGATACGCACGAGTGTAGATTTGCCCGCGCCATTCTCGCCCAGCAGACCAAACGATGCGCCTTCCGCGATCTGTAAATTGACCATATTTAATGCCGTGACGCCGCGCCCGTAAGACTTCGAGAGATCAACGCACTCAATGACGAGTGAAGCCATGCCAATTACTCCTTCCTGGCAGAGAAAGATGCAATTGCAGTATACAAATGCCAGCAAGGGGTGTCAATGAGGAGAATGTATGTAGTGCATCAATCTGCTGAAGCGTAGCTGAAAAATGTTGAGTTTTGGCTAGCCCTATGATATACAATGGAACATGGTTTGTAAGCATATTTTTGTAAAGGATATCGTGTATGGCACTCTCTCCTTCTTCCACTACATTTATTGCCCCCACATTTCACGATGTGTTGCTGGCACAGCGGCGTCTCAAGCCCTATCTGGCACGCACGCCGCTCCATCGCTATCCCGCCATTGATGAGCTGATTGGCACACAAGTGTTTATCAAACACGAAAATTATCAGCCTGTGGGAGCTTTCAAGATACGTGGTGGCATTAATCTCATCTCGCAACTCTCTATCGAGGAGCGCGAACGCGGTGTGATTGCGGCCTCGACAGGCAATCATGGACAGTCGGTGGCGTATGCAGCGCGCCTTTTCGCTGTCTCTGCTCGCATTGTCGTGCCGGAACAGGCGAATCCTGGCAAGGTTGCGGCTATGCAGGGTATGGGAGCTGAAGTAATTTTTCACGGAGCCAATTTTGATGAGGCGCGTCAACACTGTGAAGCTCTGGCGCAGGAGCATGGCTATCGCTATATCCACTCTGGCAATGAACCGCTCTTGATCGCGGGTGTTGGCACGGAAACGCTGGAGATGCTAGAGGACGAACCAGAGCTAGAGGTAATTATCGTGCCAATTGGCGGTGGTAGTGGCGCGGCAGGAACCTGTTTAGCAGCCAAAGCGATTGATCCTCGCATCCGTGTGCTGGGTGTGCAGGCCGAAGCTTCACCTGCCGCATACGAGACCTGGCGGCAACGCGTCTTTGTGACTGCGCCAAACCAGACATTTGCCGAGGGATTGGCAACGGGGAGTGCTTTTGAACTGCCGCAAGCAATCCTGTGGGAAAAACTAGACGACTTTCTGCTCGTGACGGACGAAGAGATTATACAGGCGATGCTGTGGATGATTGAGTGTGCCCACACATTGGCTGAGGCCGCAGGAGCTTCCGCGCTAGCAGCAGCTTATCGTTTGCGCCCTGAGTTGCGAGGCAAAAAAGTTGGCATTGTCTGTTCTGGCGGTAATACCTCGCTGGAACATCTGCGGCGCGCTCTATCTCTGCAACCCTCTTGAGTATCGCGATCATTATGAGTATACTACTGTGGTGGATCATGCAGGTATTCGGAATGCTTTTTACTCGTAAGGCAAATGAGCCAAACGCTGCTCCACTCCTGAGAATTGTTGTCCTGGCTTGTTCGCTCATGCTTATCTACTATCAGCAGAAATAGCACTTGCTACCACGTGATAGCATGGTCCTAATATGTGGGAAGAGCTTGTAAGCGGAATGCAGGGCGGTATCAAAGCGGAGGCATAATGTGAATGGCGCAATCCTTTTCACCGGATTTATGGTCACACTTTTTGATCTCGGTGTGATCTTCTGGACAGGTGCGCACTGCTGGCAGGTCTTTGTCATGGCACGTTTGCCGACGAAGACCTCATCTCAAGAAATCTTGCAACAACAGATCACGATTCGTTTTACACAAGAGCTTTCTTTGCCATTGATCCTACTTGTCCTGCTTATGCATATTAGTGTTGTTGTAGGACAGGCGTTATTGCTAACGGGTGGACAATGGTCTGCCCTTTCGCTCACCCTTTTTAATCGTTTAATGACGCAGAGTGCTTTTGGTGTCTGCTGGCTTGTGCAGGAAGTCTTCATCGTCATTGCCTTGCTCTTCTCAACCTATCCGCTACTCTACAAACAACACGCCGAAAAGGCCAGTCTGCTCTTAGCGCGTATGAACCTGCTCACCGCTTTTGCTCTTTTGCTTGTTTTGCCGCTTTCGCCACAAATATTGTATGCTGATATTAATAGCGCGATCTATGCTGTTGTCATTGAGTGGCTTTATCTGATTGCTCTGGCTCTCTGGGTTGGCGGTATCTTGTATCTCACTTTTGTTTATCTACCGGTCATTGAAAAAACTGCTCAAAAAGAGCAATTTGCCGCGCTTGCCGCGCTTCTGCCTCGCTATACATCGGTCGCGCAGGCGGGCATGGTATTATTGAGTGCTACGGGTATCCTGGTGGCAGCACTCTATCAGGGGGCTTGGAATACGTTTTTTGCTAGTGTAGCGGGGCGCATTGTCATTCTCGAATTGCTTGCGCTGGCTCTCTTGATCGTACTCAGCGGGTTCTATCTCTGGTATCTTTTGCCGCGTCTGATGAAAGAATATACTAAATATATCTATATCACGGAACTGCTTAGTTCGATGGAAGTGGAGGAAAGGAAGCCGATCGTATATGCTGTGCAAGCCCGTGATAATGAGCGTGCGCGTAAACTTAAATGGCTCAATGTGCGTGCCACCTTGCGGACTGAGCGTCTTGCCGTACAAAGTCGATGGGTAGCAACGACTTTGCGTTGTGCTGCTTTACCCGCTTTTGCCATTATTGTATGTACTGCCTTTCTTTTTGTCACACTCGGCATGGCAAACTTGCCTGCGGCTGCTATCATCCCACCAACTCATTCTGCTGTGAGCAATCCGACAGTGAAACCACTCCAAGTCACCGCCAAGACGAGCGATACTCTGTTTAGTGTGACGATGATCGTCAATCCTGATAGCGCAGGAGCCAATACGTTTACAGTGAGTATTGTGGACAGTAGCGGTGTGCCTCCATCGCAAGTGAGCAGTGTTACCCTACGCACGCTTATGCTAGATATGAACATGGGTAGCGATATCATTCCATTACAGCGTAGTGGGGCTGGCCAGTTTCACGGCACGGGTAATCTTTATATGAGTGGACATTGGCAGATAAGCGTCTTGATTCATACTTCTGATGGCAATTTACACGAAGCTGTTATAAAATTTGCAACTTCTTCCTGATCTGCCGCGTTTATTCTATGAAAAGGATAGTTAAGGAAACATCTGTCAAAATGAAACACTATCGAAGTACGCGTTATTTTTCTTACACCTGTCTCGCACGTCCATCGCTGGTTACGCTAATTGCTGTTCTGGCACTCCTCCTTGTCGCGTGTAGTGGGAATGCAAATAGTGGGCAAACGGCCACGAGTACGCCGACTGAGGTCTCTGTCAATGGCTTTGGGATCGCGGCAAACCATGTCCATTCGCTGCTGGCTTTGCCTAATCATGTGCTGTTGTTGGCAACCCACTATGGAACCTACCGCTCTGCCGATAGCGGACAGAGTTGGCAACGCGTTTCTGGCGGACCTGGTCAACTTATGCAAGGCTTGATGGACTACGCTCTCACCATTAGCCCGCTCGATCCGCAGCGTATCTACTTGCTGACATTGCAATCTGTCACACATCACGCGGGTACGCTTGGTCTGTATACCAGTACCGATACTGGTCAGACCTGGCAACTCGCCATTCCGACTGCCAGCCTGACGCAGAACACGATCTTCACTGCCGCTGCTGGCAACGACACGCCCGACGAGGTCTATATCTATCAGCCAGACCTGGGTGCACTTGGTCTTAAAGTCAGCCTCGATGCTGGACAGCATTTTACCAGCACAGGGACGTTGCCTTTCGGCACGCTGACGGGTATTCTGCCACTGGCGAAGGTTCCCGGCACTTTGCTGATCTATGGCGGCAGTGGTATTGCGCGCAGCACTGATGGTGGTATCCATTGGCAAGTTATTCCAGGTATTACTGGTGGTATCTACGATCTGGCGACCGCCGGCCCTCAAAGCCCCCTTTATGCTGCCGGTGATGCTGGTATCTATGCCTCAAACGACGCTGGCAAAACTTTCACGCTTGTCAACAATCAGGCAGCTTACGGCTCACTCAGTGTTTCACCATCGCAGCCACAAACGCTGTATGGGCGTACCGCGACCTCGGTGTATCGCAGTAGCGATGGTGGTCATACCTGGGCAACGCTACCGTCACTCAAGGGCAACCTCGGTGATCTCGCCGTTGATCCTGATAATGCTGCGGTCCTGTATGTTTCACAATCATATCCTGCCGGCATGTATCGTTTTGATACAGGAAGTAATACATGGACCTCACTGACACCAAAAGCATAGGAAGGATACGTGTGTGACCCATTTTGTTTTGCCACCGTATGATCGGCGTTCACTGATGCGCTTGTTATTGCTGCCGGTCATCCTGTGTATGCTGCTATTGCTTGTGCCGGCTAGCGTGCATGCCGACGGTGGTGCACCCAATCTGGCTTATGTGGCGGGAACATCGCGTGGCATCAGTGTCATTGATATCTCGCAGCAGAAAATTACAAACACGATTAGTGTTCCCAGTTTGCCGCATATGGTGCTGTTAAGTGTTGATGCCCGTTTTCTCTATGTCACCTTGCCGCAACAGAATCGCGTCGCGATTTATGCCGCAAAGACAGGAGCGCAACTCTGCACTGCCGATGTTACTGGGCAACCGACCTTGCTGGCTCTTGATCCGGGCAGCAACACGCTCTATGTGGCGGGCAACAAGGTCGCAAATGTGACTGCACTGGACCCCACCAACTGTCATGTCAAGCTGGTCATTCATACCGATGGTCCCGTCTACGGTCTGGCGGTTGCTGTTGTTGGTTCTGGTATCTCAGGCAGCACGGGTAATCAGCTCTGGGTTGCCGCCAACACATTAAGCGAGTACGATGACCTGAAGGGACAATTTATCACGAGTGTTACCATTCCTGGCGGTCCGCACTATGTCTCTATCCCTCCGGGTGCAACTATCTATGTTACAACACGTGCTGGTAGCGTTGATGCTATTGATTTGATGACGCGCCACGTCATCACACTCACCTCTGGCGGTAACTATGGCCCAATGGACTTTGACGAGACAACGGGCGAGGTGTATGTGCCAGATATGCAGAATAATCAACTCGTTGTTCTTTCGCCCGTCAATGTGGGTTATACCGTTCCGCATGAGCCGGCGCGTGTCGTCCATCTGGGTGTCGCCCCGCAATCAGTGGCGATTACCAGCGATGGGCAGCTGGGTTTCGTCGCACTGAGCGGCGGCAATGTGGCGATGCTCGATATTCCAGGCCGTCAGCTTATTACCACGTTCTCAGTAGGCGGTAGTCCCCAGTTTATTATTACTGGCCTCTATCCACCTGTGATCGGCACAACGCCGCAGCAAGCATCCACGTATGGAACAATCATCAACATTGCCGCTTATATCTTAGTCATTGCACTCTTCCTCATTCCCATTTGGCTTTTTACAAGCTATGCACGCAATAATCGTGCGAAAAAAAAGGGATAGCACGGGGGCATAAAGTAACCATTGCAGAAAACGGGCAGCAGCAGAGATCGTTTGCTGCTGCTCATCCTTTACGCCAGTTCGCAAGAAGTATTCGATGGCATGCTGAACATCCCGGGCATGTTGCTGAGCGTCAATGGCTTTCGATGTAACCTGTTTCAATGTAGCACCTGCTATGGCATGAGTAAGGGCCTCACCATAGTGAAAGGGGTGAAATGTCCTTCCTCTGGAGCTTGTCATAAATGAACTGAAGGACTGTGTCTACTTGCGCTTCAGCCAAGCCATGAATGATCAAAGGACCCTGGAAACTATTTGCTTGCAGGAGACCTAGATAGCGGTCATAGTCGAGGATGCCCTCTCCGGCAGCCCGGAAGGTATCATCTGCTCCTCGATCTTTGGCGTGGGCAATGACAATATGCTCTCCCAGTAGATCGAAGGCCTCATCTAGTACCTGACTCATTGGTCGTTCATCGTCTGGCACGATCAGGTTGGCAGGGTCGATCACAACCTTCAAACGTGGGGATTGCATCGCTGCAAGCAAGGCATGACCGTGAGCAGCGGTACTCACCACATTCGCCCGCTCTGGCTCAAAGGCCAATGTCACTTGCTCTTCTTCAGCGATCCGCAGTGCCGCCTCCATAGCGTGTAAGAGCGTGGACCAGGATTGGGGAGAAGCATTTTCTGGATGCCAATGCCACATATGTACAGGATCGCGTGTGCCTGTACATAGCGTAATGATGGTCGTTCCCAGGTCTTGACAGGCGGTCGCCAACGTTCTCAATCGGCGCAGGCCTCTCTGTTGTACCTCTTGATCGGGGTGGATCATGTTGTATGTGCCAGAAACAGCGGCAATCTCGATCTTCCTGTTCTGCGCAGCCTCGTGAATATGCGCGATGAGAGCCGGAGCGATCTCATCTGGGAGAGATGGCACACCCGCGCTGGACAAATTAAACTGAACACAGCTCAAGCCATGTGCTTTCACAGCATCGAACACGTCTTCTACGGTTGGGCGAGCAAACGTCTTAGCAAAAATTCCCAGTTGCATCACATGCCTCCTGTCACATACTCTTTTGCATTGGTGTGTTTACAAGAGATCGGCGATAGAGATACTATTTTCCCTTCAGGTGTCGTCCCAGGGTTTTTGTTTCATATATCTATTACGACTCGCGGGCAACGACGGCGAGAATTTCTGGCGCACGTTTCAGCATCTGCGGTGCTACAAGTGTTGTGATGACATGGTAGAAAGCAATGCTATACACGAGCGAAGCAGGTAGCGAGATTGTCCAAATCCAGCGTAGATTAAAGAGTATTGGTAGCACGAGGGCAGCAGCGACGGGCAGCAAGACAACTGCTGTGGCAAGTAATGCGACAAGTGACATGACTGCGCGTGTGCAACCCGCTTCTGCTGAGAGATTCGAGGAACTCTGGAAGCCGCGTCGTATCTGCCTCATACGCTGTGGTAAGAGAATGGAGGTCAGATTGCCCCAACCCAGCATAACTAAGATACCTGAGAAGCCAATGACGAGCGTGGGTAACAACAAATCCCATGCATGCGAGATGATCGCCGATGCGAGCGTCAGTGCGCATACCTCAAGGATGCCAATACAGCCAGTAACCAGATTTTTACCCCAGAGGATGTGGCGTGGTTCGATGGGGAAGAGGAATAGCGTTGTCAGACCCTGTCTTTCCCATCCTAGTGTGTTTGCTGTCAATGTATAGAGCGAAAGCAGGCCAAAGGCGGGCGCAAAGAAGATGCTCCAGCTACTGATGAAGGTGACAGTGCGTGCCCCATTGAGATTGATGATTGTAAAGACGGCAATGACCAGCACGGATATCACCGATTGTAGCAGCGTGGCCTGAAGTTGCGGGTCACGGCGCAAATATTTGGCATCTTTGAAGGCAATCGCCACGACCTGCTGTGGCAACAGACGCTCGATAAAACTCGAGGATGAGCTGGTGTTCTGTGCTGCATTCGTGGTGCTACGGCGTTGGCGCACACGCACCGATCCGCCGCTGCTATCAGCGGTCAGTCCACGTTCTACAACAGCTTGCCAGAGGTAGAGGACGAACACGCTTAGTATGAGGAGTGCGCCAAGCCAGACAAAACTCATGCCCCAGTTGCCCTCATATGCTTGCTGAATGGTTTGTGCGGCCATGCCGGGTGGTAGCCATTGTAGATAGGCTGAGACGTGCAGATTTTGTATTCCATAGACGATATTGCTTCCACCTAGTGTCCGTGCGAGCAGTTGTTGCAGCAGATAGCAAGATGATGAGAAGAGCGCAATGATGATGATGCTCAGGTCGCGGAAGCGGCGGCTTTGCAAGACGCGCATCAGCAATGCCAGGACCAATTGGCTGATGCCAATGATCTGTACGTAGAAAACGAACATGGTGAGTAGAGCCATCAGGGCCAATGGGAGCGTGAAGGCCCAACCTGCGATGACCGCTGCGAAAATTAGCAAGAGACCAAGCGTTGGAATGTCGAGCAGCGACGACAGCAAGAGACTGAGCATGAGTTCTGCACGGGTGAGTGGGAAAAGCGCAAGTTTGGAGATATCTAGACCTTCGTTAACTGTAAATTCGAGTAGTGGCAGGAGTATCCAGAGCAGGCAGATGCCTGTCAGGACAAGGAAAAGTATTTCTGCATTGGCGGGAAATGGTAGGTTACGATAAGCAAAAAAGGTTAAAACAGCAATACCCCCAATGAGAGGTAAACCAAACAAGATGAGAAAAATTGTTCCGATGATGCGACTGACGCGGCCTGCTCCCCGCGTAAAGCCTCGCGTCACTATTTTCCAGCGTAGCCAGAGGAGCCAGCGCAATTTATCCGCATGGAGTGCCATAATTCACTACCTCTTTTACTCTAACCAGCTGAGATTGTGGTTCTCATTCGTTGCACCGATCAGATTTAGGAAGATATCTTCGAGGCTGGCATCGTTGTCCCCGCTACTCCGGCTTGCACGCTGGCGTAGCTCTGGAATGCTTCCTTCCGCGACTAAGACACCCTGATTGATAATCCCTACGCGTGTACAGAGCCGTTCGACAACCTCCATGATATGAGAGGAGAAGAAAATGGTTGTGCCGCGTTGCGTTAATTCGTGCAAAATGTCACGGATGACACGTGAGCTGACCGGGTCGATGCCCTCGAATGGTTCATCCAGAAAAAGTACCTGCGGACGATGGATGATGGCTGCTGCTAAGGCAATTTTCTTGCGCATGCCAACCGAGTAATCTACGACCATTTTATCCGCGTCGCTTTGTAGGCCAAACACGCTGAGCATTTCTTCTGTGCGTTGTTTAATGTCTGCATTGGCCACGCCATACATATGACCTGCAAACGTGATAAACTCCCTACCGGAGAGCCGTTCATAGAGATTGAGATATTCTGGTAGCACACCCATCAACTGGCGTGCGCGTAGTGGTTCGCGCCATACGTCGATGCCACCAACATAAGCTAGCCCGCTAGTTGGTCGCAGTAACCCGGTGAGCATCTTAATCGTGGTTGATTTGCCCGCCCCGTTAGGGCCGAGAAAGCCAAAAAACTCGCCTGAGCGCACTGCAAGGTTGAGATGGTTTACCGCAATCTTGCTGCTGAATGTTTGCACTAGATCACGTGTAATTACCGCGTAGGCGGGAGCTTGCTGCCTAAATTGTTGGGAGGCAGTGGAGAAAGCCTGTCCATCAAGAGCTGGTTGTGCAATATTTTGTTCTGGAAACATGCTCATTGTGCAATACCTATCCTCTGTCTTCTTGCTCCTATTGCTCTCTGTTATAAGCGCAAGATAGCACTTCGTTATCGTACCTGTCAAGCCTGCTGATCGTATGCTTCATCTCTTATAACGTATTTGTGAGCAAATAAACAAAACATCAGCGGCGAAACAGCTGTATCGCTGGTCAACTGAAGAACAAACCAATGTAGCGTGAGCGGGAGGCGGAAGCTAAAAGAGCATCTGACTGCTCACAATGCCGTGCCTGATCTGGTTTGGTGTTTGCGGTTGAAGCATTGTGGGCCGTTATGGGTTGAGTGTGCAAGTATGTGATGACAAGTAGAGCAGACGCCCTTGCGCAGTCGAGATGTGCTGTAAGACAATCAGGCAGTGTTCGCGTTGTTGCACATCGAGGCTGGATGGTGCGCTGTGGTATTCGGCTTGTAGTGTGTTGATCGTGTTATTGGCAAATGCGTTAACCATCATCTGTGAGCTAAAGCCAATACTAAGTATGAGGCTTGCTAGGGCTACAATGCGTATCTGCCAGACACTGATATTTTTTAGAAAATGTATAAACGTTTGCATAAATCATACTTCCATATGTTTTGTTGTTTAATTCATCCATCCACCAGGGCCTGTGTCGCGGATGTGTACACCGCCGTCGCGCTCACGGATCGTTTTTGCATCCGCAGCTATGCGTGTGCCTAGCTCGGAGAAAGATGTACGATGCCAGTACGCTGCTGGAAACAGTCCAATGCCAACGGCGATGGTTGCCCCTATTTCCGCTCTATTAAACGGTAGACCGGGGGGCAAATGGTAAGGTATGTGGGTAATCAAGCTTAAGCGGAGTGTGAGGGCAAAGAGAAAAATTGCCAGCTCGACGGCGCATACCGCATAGTAAGATAGCCTTTCTTTGGTCGATTGCTTGCGAAAAATGATCGCCAACATCACATTGAGTAGAAAAAGTCCACCTGTGACCCAGAGTGTTAGTGTGATCACATTGATTTTGAAGGTAAAGAAAGCCTGCATGCTAGGTGCGAGCAAAGCCGATAGTACAAAAGAATGCATACGTACCAACCCCTAACCTCTACCCTGACAACCCATCCAGGTAAGCCAGAGATACTAGATCTACTAACATCCTACTTATATTGCAAAACGAGGTTGGAAAAAGCGATCTCGGTTCCACTCCAGTTGACGAGCATGCCAATTTGACCTCCTTTGAGCGTATCGTCCTGTGCGCTGCCCAATGTTTTGCTATTGACTATAAATGTGTATTTTGTTCCCTGCAAGGCCACACTCAAGGTATTACGACCTGCCGTGCCATGCCCATAATGGTATTCGGATCCAAACGGATGGGACCAGATTTTTGTCCAAGGGTCTACTGTTGGGCCGTAGCTATCATCATACTTCCAGAACTCATATTCGCCACCGGGTGTGTTTGCCACCTCGAAAGCATAAAACTGTGTCGAATTCTGGTGGCTTGTCAGGTGAAACACCATGCCGAACTGATTGTTCACTGTTGTGTCATCGCCCTTGATCTCCTCAGCCGTCAGTGTATAGACAAACGAGCTGGGGAGCTGCTCGTCTGGTGGTAAGAGGGCAAGCGCACTCGCTCCTGCTCTGACAGCGGTCACATGATAGGCTCCATCTTTAAAGACGTACATGGGTGGCCCGCCGCCACTTGTTGATACCGGCCAGTTGTGCGAATTTGTGCTGAGCGGGTCGGTAAAAATGATATTCGCATCTGCGGTTGCGCTTGCCTGTGCAAACGCGGTCACGCTTGCATTTGGTGTTGCTGCTGTTGTTCCCTGCGTCTGATAGGCGGATGGCGTATGTGCGTGTAGGAACCAAAACGTGCCCGACCCTATTAATACGAGTAAGACGGCGGTTATGAGTACAATCCGTTTGAGATTGCTCCGCAGAAAGGACGGCGCGAGCGTTTGTGTATTGGGTGTAGAGCTATCAGCAGGCGCGGATGCAGGTGGAGCTGGGAGCAGACCTGTGACATAGCGGCCCGGTTGGCCCGCGACAGGCATCTTGACTACGCGCATTGATTGTGTCAGGCGCATTGTAGGACCTTGCCCAGGATAGACGGTTGTCAATGTACCTGTGGGCGTCGGTATTCCTGCTTGCGTGAACGTTTCTGTGTGTAGCGTTTGGCTGATAGGCAACGGAGATACGGGGACCGATACCGATGGGGATGCAGGTAGCATAGACATACTGGGTGCAGGTGGAAACGGTATTTGTGTCATTGACGGGAACTGGGATGATGCCATATTTTGCAATGAGTCTGCATGCTGCATTGCCCCAGGGGCAGGTGAAAATTCGGGCATATCCGGCATCTGCTGTGCTTGTTGGCCTGGTGACTGTTCGCTAAGGGGGGCATCGAGTGGGCGCAACAGGCCTTTACGCCCTAGCAGCGAGCGTGTTGGTGGCAGTGGCGTATCTCCGCCCTGCATCGGCAGTGGAGACGGTGCAGGCGATGGAAATGGTGTGTGTCGACCAGCAGACGGCTGTGGCTGTGGTGTTGTTTCTGGCATCAATAATCCTGTAAATGATGGTAACGTCATACGTGTCTGCGCTACGATATCGTTCTTACGCATGGAGGTAGCTGGTGATGGTGACCTGGGAACCATGCCGGGAGCGGAAAAGATGGGTGGAATGCCCGGCTGCTTTGTGACTATATTGCCCGCATTCTCTGCCGTGGGAGCCTGTGCTTGTTGCCTCGGCATATTTTGCCATGCAGGGTCTAAGAGGCCGCGTGGCGTTGTGAAGGATATTGCTGCCGCTTGTGTCGGCGCGAGTAAACTCCCAGTCCCATCGCCTAAGGTGACACCTGCTGCTGTGAGCGAGAGACGGAAAGCATTTGCCAGATCCGATGCCTGCGCATAGCGGTCGCTTGGGCGTTTTGCTAAGGCTTGTAACATGACCTGTTCGGCGGCGAGCGGTAATTCTGGGCGGAAGCGGCGTGGCGCGAGTGGGGCAACCTGTAAGTGTTGCATGGCAACCTGCATCGGCGTTTGTCCTTTGAATGGAAGCTCACCTGTGACCATCTGGTATAAGATCACGCCCAATGCATAGATGTCGGCGCGTGCGTCTACATCTGTGCCAATCACCTGTTCAGGAGCCATGTAGTCCGGTGTGCCCATTGGTGTGCCGATGCCGGTCAGCGGTGTTGGCTGCGTTTGCCCGTCGCTAATCACTTTGACCAGACCAAAATCACTGAGGAGCAGGCGTTTTTCGGGTGTCATCAGCATATTGGCGGGCTTGATATCGCGGTGGATGACGCCGCGTGTATGGGCGGCCTCCAGGGCAGAAGCCATTTGATCGAGATAATGTACAACCATTGGCAGCGAGAGCTGTCTTTCGCGCTCTAATTCATCGCGCAATGTGCCGCCGCTGATGTAGGGCATCACCAAATAAGCCAAACCATCGCGCTCTCCATATTCGTGTACGGGTAGAATGTTTGGATGATCGAGTGAAGCTGCTGCATCTGTTTCTCGCCGGAAACGTTCTAAAAAAGCACTCTGCTGTTGAGGCATCAGTCGCACCATCGGAAACAAAACTTTTACCGCCACCGGACGACGGGGGCGGGATTGCTGGGCTAGAAATACTGCTCCCATACCCCCCTGCCCAATTAACTTTTGGAGCGTACACGTGCCGAGCGTTGTACCGATTAATGCTTCTGCGTTCATCAATTATGTCCCTAATTGTTTGTCAGTAACAGGTTTTTGAACGCGACTTCTGTCCCGTTCAGGTTTACAATCATACCAATCGTGCCGTTGCTTAGTGCGCTATCCTGGACAGCTTTGATCAACTTGCCATTGACGGTAAATGTGAAGTTGCTGCCGTTGGCAAAGATTTTTACTGTGTTAATGCTTTGAGGCCCATGTCCCTCATGAAACTCTGTGCCAAAAGGCTGATGCCAGATTTGTGTCCAAGGGCTTGTGCTGCTATCGTCATATTTCCAGAACTGATACTCTCCACCCTTCGTGTTCACTACTTCAAAGCTATAGAAAGTGGTAACGGTTTTGCCGTTCTTCGTCTGTTGGTTAAAGCGCAAGATCATGCCAAAGGAATTGACCGCCGAGTTATCGTCACCTCCAACCTCTTCCATTGTGAGTGCATAGCCCAGTGGGCTGCTAAAGGCTTTGCCCTGTAAGACTGTTGCGCGCCCACTGTCGCCGATATCAGTGATGTGATAAGCTCCGTCCTTAAAGGCATAGACGTTAGCAGGCGTCGTGAGCCAGTTATGGGTGTTTGTGGAGAGCGGGTCGAAGAGGATCGTATTGACTTGCGCTGTTGCAGTCACCTGCGCGATAGCTGTTGCTTTTACATTTGGTGTTCCCGTTTTCGCTGCGTTGCTACTCTGGTTCTGAAGAGTGTTTCCACGACTGAACGTGTGCATACGCAGAAACCAAACTGCTCCCACGATACCTGCCAGGAGAACCACGGCCATGATAAGTGAGGCAACTTTTGTCCAGGGTTGCACGGCTTTTTTGGGCAAGCTGCTTGTCTGTGTCTGCTGTACCACTGGTAGCAGGCCCGTGATGTATTGTCCAGGTTGACCCGCGATAGGCATTTGCACGACTTTCACGGGGCTAGTGAGCTTCATTGTATTGCTGCCTGCTTGCTGTTCTGCAACCGGCAGTTGACCTGTGCGCGTTGTGAGGATGGGTGACATCTGCTGCATGGCCGGCAAGACAGCTGTTCCCATTTCAGAGGCAAGTTGGGCGCGTTCACTGGGCACATTTCTGCTCACTGCGGCCATTTGACTCGTGCCAACTTGTGGAAATTTACCCGTGCGTGAGAGCAGGCCGCTACCTATCGCAGCACTCTCGTTGCCCATGGCGGGCATCTGGCCCGTGACCATGCCCGCCCGTACTGCTGGGGACATTCCTGTTGCGCGCGTGAGTAGGCCAGCACCACGATTGGCTTTGATGGTGGGTAAGGTTGAGGTTGGCAGTGCTAAGGCGGTTTCTTCTAAGACAGGGATGCGTGTTCCCGTGATGCCCGCTAATAGGTTATTGGTTGGGCTGAGTGGAATGCCCATGCCGATCAACGTCAGACGGAAGGCATCCGCCAGCTCATGTGCAGTCGCATAACGATCTGCGGGCCGTTTTGCCAGGGCACGCAAGATGACTTGTTCGGCAGCAATGGGTAGCTCTGGACGCAACATTTGCGGTGATGGTGGTGGGATTTGCAGATGTTGTGCGGCAATCTGCATGGGCGTCTCGCCTTGGAAAGGCGTTGTGCCCGTGATCATTTGATAGAGAATCACGCCCAGTGAGTAGAGGTCGGCACGCGAATCGACACCCTCGCCCATCACTTGCTCGGGAGCCATATAGTCGGGTGTGCCCACCGGCACGCCTACGCCCGTCAAGCGCGTCTGCGTATGTTGTCCCTCGGAGATAATCTTGACCAGGCCAAAATCGGTTAGCAGCAAGCGTCCTTCTGGCGTCATGAGAATATTGGCTGGCTTGATATCGCGGTGAATGACGCCATGCTCGTGTGCAACATCTAGGGCGGCGGCCATCTGGTCCAGGTAGTGTACGACTTTTGCCAGAGGCAAGACGCCTTCGCGCTCCATCTCGTCACGCAATGTGCCGCCACTAATATAAGGCATCACCAAGTAGACTAAGCCATTGCGTTCGCCATACTCATGGACGGGAACAATATTTGGATGCTCTAGTGAAGCGGCAGCATCTGTCTCACGGCGGAAGCGTTCCAGGAAGGCGGCCAGTTGATGTGCATTTAATGGTGTCATTGGCATCAGCACCTTCACCGCTACCTGACGACGTGGGCGCGATTGCTGTGCCAGAAATACGGCTCCCATTCCTCCCTGTCCTAGCAAGCGTTGCAGCGTACAAGTTCCAAGTACCGTTCCAATTAATGATTCTGCGTTCATGAATTCCCTTTACCTCTTCTGCTGCTGACGTATATTGGTGTTTGCTTCTTGTGGTATCTCATCCATTCGTTGCGTTCACTCCCACTCCCCTCCTGAGCCACCTCTCATCACGTGTCTTCTGTACATCTTAGTCAACTTGTACAGTTCTGACAATGCATTGCCCACAAGAGCATGACTATAGTAATGTTTGCTGGTAAATATTTGTGCCCAATTCGTATGCTTTATCATCAATAAACGAGCCGTGGGGTCTGTTTGCTATGGCATAGGAAAAGTGGTGTAAGTAGGTACAAGCATGTTTTGCATACAGACTGCCTGTAGTAGGGTTTTCATGGGAGTGGTGTGTCGTCTATATCGTCGAGAGCCAGCGCGTCAGCCGTATCACGATCTTCTTCGGCGTCAAGTGGAACTATTTCAGTGCCAATCTGTGCCACCATCGAGGGTAGCGTTCGGCTCTGGATAATGATGCCGCGCAGGAGTGAGGCCGTTGCTTGACCGAAGAGCGGGCGTATCCGCTCTAAACGTTCGCGTTGTGTTTGCAATTGTTCCAGGCTGTTCTGCTGCGCACGCTCAGTAGGAATGCCGTCCATCATCACGGGGACGGATTGCTCCCAAACATCGCGCGCATCTAAGACCTGCCCGACTGCTGCCTGCACCTGCTGAATGAGGTCAATCGTTTGGTTGAGTAGCATCAAGATGTCGCCTTCGGCCAAATCAATGCGCCGTAGCAAGCCGCCCAGCGACATCCCACGTGCCCATGCCAGGGCGACGCCGTGGAATTCAGGCATGATGCCCGGGCTGAAACTGATCTCGGTTCGTTCCTCGATGCCATGCACGTGTTGCGCGATACGCCAGAGTTCACGCCGTATTTGTACGAGACGCGCATGTACCACGCTGCGATTGTTGAGCCGTTTATCGCTGCCAAAGGCGAACCAACTATGCACCTCAGCCAGCTCGTGGGCGGTTAACTCGTCAAGCGCGCCACTCATGATGAGTTCGATAATCATGATACCGGCTGGATGAAAGATACTACGCAGCACACGTCCCTTGAGCGTCAATTGATCGTCTTGCCCGATATAACCGAGTGCGCGCAGGGCAAAAATTGTGCCGTCGAGTTCTGCGGCTCCTGCGCGACTGAGCGGATAAGCTCCGATGCGCTGACGCCGTTTCTCTAGTGCTGCCGCGGCTCCTTGTGAGCCGGCCCCCTTTTTTTTGCCTGACTTCTTAGCTTTTTGATAGTGTTTCTCCAGGCGTTGCATCTCGTTAATTTCCCACAGCAGATAGCGTTGGTACTCGCGCAAACTGGACGCACAGATGCGTCGGAGATGCTGGAGATCGCCGGGACGCCACAGATTGAGGACAGAGTTGTAGCGCACGACAAAGGAACTGGTGACGGGCAGCAGTTCGCCCGTGATGCGCTGAAAAGAGTCTTCAAATGGCTCCCAAGGCGAATAGGGAATGACGGCTGAACCGTGTGTGTCCATGCCACGTCTGCCCGCACGTCCCGTCAGTTGGCGATATTCATTTGGCGTGAGCAAGCGCATTTCCTGCCCATCGAACTTGCTCAGGCTGCCAACGACGACTGTGCGGGCTGGCATATTGACGCCAAGAGCGAGCGTGTCGGTGGCGAAGACAGCTCTCAAGTGGCCTCTGGCAAACAATGTCTCGACCAGGACCTTGAGGCCGGGCAAGAGACCGGCGTGGTGGAAGGCAATGCCACGCGGCAGCAGATCGGTCAAGGCATGAACTTGTTGTAGGGTTCTGTCCTCTTTGGGCAGGTTTTCAAGCCAGACACCCACCTCTTCGCGGATTTGTAGCTCTTCTTCGGGAGCCGTGAAGCGATGGAGGGTTGCGCTCATGGCGGCTTCCTCCACCACACGCCGTCCGGGTAGGAAGTAGAGGCAAGGGAGCATGTTGGCATCGCGCAGCGCGGTCAGTATTTCACCTGCGGTTGGGGCACGCCGCAGCGGTGGGCGTTTTGCTTTCTGTCCATTCAACCCTTGCGGTGTCAAGCTCTCTCCGTCGGCTGCTGTTATGGTTTCTGTTTGGGTGGCCGGCTGTTTTTCTTGGGGTGGGATGCGCATGGAACGGGGGGGAATGCGTCCGCCATCCCGTGTTCTGAAACGTCTTGGCCCGCTCTCGCGGTGGTCATTGGCCTGTTCCTCGTCGTCTTCGCTGTCTTCATCTTCGTCAAAGGTGTATGTATGGCGGCGTCCCAATATTTGGGCCAGTTTGGCCTCGCCACCTACATTGGGGAAATGTTTCATCCGGTTGCCATGAGCATCCTGTACAAGGTGGAGGATATTGTCAAGGAAGTAGAAGTGTTCGAGGGGAACGGCCCGTTCCTCGTGAACAATCAATGAGATGGGACGATGGACACGGGTAATCCACTGTGCCAGATCGTCTGCGTTGCTCACGGTTGCTGACAAGCCAACTAGTTGTACATGTGAGGGCGAACAGATAATGGCCTCTTCCCATACAGGACCACGATCAACATCACTCAGGTAGTGCAGCTCATCAAAAATGACAAATCCCACGTCTTGTAGGGAAGAAAGCGTCAGGACTTCACCATCCATGCGCTCGCCCCCCCGTTCTAGTAACATGTTGCGATATACCTCGGTGGTCATAATCACAATCGAGGCACGACTGTGTTCAACGATATCGCCCGTGACCAGGCCGACTGTGTCATTGCCGTACAGGTCACGTAAGTCACGGTATTTCTGATTCGAGAGTGCTTTGAGCGGCGTCGTATAGATAACGCGCTGGCCACGCTGTTGTGCTAACCAGATGGCGTATTCGGCGACCAGTGTTTTTCCCGTTCCTGTGGGGGCCGCGACTAGCACGGAATATCCCTCTTCTAACTGTGCAATCGCGTCCAGCTGAAACTGGTCGATAGGAAACGTATAGCGTGCGGCGAATGCGCGCACCTGTTCTGAAAGCTCGTTCCTGACCACTACGTGTTCACCCATTGTCCTTCTTTATAGTGATTGCTGTCATTTATTCCATTGTAGCACTGATAGAGCGAATGGACAAGGAGTGCATGCGCGACTGGTTCAGAACAGATGAAACCAGAGACGGCTCATCCAGGGAAGTAATGTGCTTAGAACAAGGCCTATTAGCAGGAGCAGCACGAAGACCGTTTCGATTTTGAGTGTTTCACGCATCACCATATGGAAGCCAGCCGGTGTGTCGGTACGCATAATGCCCGTGAGGGCGATGAGCAGTGAGGGGAGCGTCCAGAAGGCGAGCAATAAGAAATGTGGTGTGCCACGTGGCAAGGCCAGCGCGGCCACAATGACATAGGCTCCTAAGAGCAGTACGCTATAGAGTGTACGGCTCAAGTTCAGGTTTAGGCGTGTGGCGAGCGTGTATTTGTGTGCTTGTGCGTCTCCCTCATGGTCACGTAGATTGTTTGCGTAAAGGGCGGCGGTTGCCAGTAGGCCGGGTATACAGCCGATGAGGAGTACGCTCCAACTGCCATGATGTGTCTGCACAGCATAAGCTCCCACGGTCATGAGTGGACCAAAGAGCAGAAAGGCCGTGATTTCGCCTAGCATCAGTGAGGATAACGAGCGGTTTGATGCGCTATAAAAGAACGCTCCGAGCAAGCCTACTAGGCCGAGCAAGAGGACCAATGGTGTGCTGATAATGGCGACAAAAATGCCAAAAAGTGTTGCTAAGCCGAGTAGCATGAGACCACTATTGAGGATGGTGACAGGGCGAACAACCCCTTGTTGAATAAGCCCACCTGCTCCAAAGGTATTTGTTTTATCAATACCGCGCAGATAGTCATAATAGTCATTGATAAGATTAGCTCCGCATTGCAACAAGATCACAGTAATCAGTGTGGCGAGAAAATGGGTCACATGAAATTGTCCGAAAGGATGGAGCGTGTTCATGCTCTGCGTCCAGGCCAAGACGCTACCGAGTAGCACGGGTGCAAGTGCAAACACGAAATAATGGGGACGTAGGCCATCCCACCAGATATGCATCCACTCGTTGAAACTACGATGATATTCTGATGGTTGCACCACAAGTGGCACAGGGATACTAATGGCGCGTGTTGCCGCAACCGAGCGAATGGCCACTTCCGGTCGCAGTGCATTGATTGTTTCAAGTGACTCCAGCGGAATGGTCGGGACTTCTTCTGCTTGGACACTTTCCGCTGTGATGACCTGGGTAGAGGTGGTGAGCGCGTTTGACGCGCTTAAACCTTCCATGTTTTTTGATTCCTGGCTTTGCATGGTGTAGTATACGCCCCCCTCTTGGCGTGGTAGGTGCCTGCGTTGTCACTAATAATGGACAGGTTTCCTTTGTTTGCTGTCGGATAGCATGACGCTGTTTGCTGCAAAAAAGTTCCCTGCTTTCATATACGAATGTCCCTTATCTATAGTATACAGAAGAAAAAAGAGTGCTGCTTTAGAGCATGGGTTGCTTCATCCTCGGCTGCTCCAATATCAACTGAAGTGCCTCTAACGAACGTTGTAGTTGTGCCTGGCCGGCGGCCGTTGTCAAGTCGCCACGAGTTTTTTCAAGGATGCCGCGCGTTGCATCAGTAGTACGCCGCAAGCCCGCTGTGATTGCATCGGGAAAGTCGATAGTGACGAGGAGTGCATAAATATCATCCATTGCTGCTAAAAACTGTTCGCAATGCTCAAACCTGTCCTGGCGGAGCTGATCGAGAATGTAACGACGGACTTCGCCAACCGCCTCAGCTAATCCATTGAGGTACGCGGCCCAACCAATGGCAAGCTCATCGGCGCGTGGAAGGGTGTGGCCTTGCACGAGAGCTACGAAGATGGTGGCTTCAGCAAATTCTTTGTGTGCGTCCTGCACGAAGCCCGCATAGTAAATATCAAGATGGTCTTGTAGGTCTTGCTGGATGTCGGTGAGTAGTGCTGCGGCCTGGGCTAATAAGGAGCGCGCGTTTTCAAATTCCTGACGATGGGTAGCACGAATACTGTTGGCGCAGTAGCGAATAGCCGTGCGCGATTTAGGAAGCGCACGTTCGCGTGCCGCATGTTTCAGTGTGAAGTAAGTGAGCGCCAATTTGCTGATTGTATCAAGGTTGTTTGTCATGGTGTGTCTATTCCTTTCCTCTGTGGGCATAGTGTATCATATATTTTGGGGCGTATGCATGCAGGAAACTGTCAGTGTACCTATAAGCTGTGCGCATGAGATATCTTGTGGATCTCATGCGCACAACTTACATATTCTCATCGTTGATTGGAGATGAGCCGAGTATGCCAGTGAAAACGTTCTGTGCAATGCTTTATTTGCGACGGCGTGGACGTTCGTCCTGCACCAGTAATGGAAAGACCTCGATTTCGGGTGGGAACTGCATCTGCGGCAGATTGCCAGACCAGAAAAGATGCTTCATCATCTCGGCAGTGGCATAGAGCAGATGTTGAAGGGCAGACTCACGTCCCTGCTCGTATGCTTCACTTCCTTCATACGTGCCCATGCTGACAAAGCTACTGTGTAGCGGGAGACGCTGGTTGAGGCGCACGAGATAGATGTTCATTTTCACGTCTCCCTGCTCGATAGGCGTCATGACACGCAATTCCGGCATCTGATTGATAATGTCAAGACGATAAAAAACGCCGTAGTGGTCGCGGGAAGCCTGAAAAATGGAAATCTCTGGCATAGAATCTCCTTCGTATGGCTGCGACAACTGTTCCTGCGGGCGTTCCATTGCTACTCCTAGCTCAGTAAGAAAACTATCAATCTGTTCATGGATATTCATGGCTGTCCTCTCTTGTACATCGTCTCTGTGATACCAGTCATCTTCACTAGACTATTCTGATTGCGCCATCAAAAAACGGAAAAATGTTCTAGGAATTTTTTGTGAGAAGATTGACTTTTAGGGCTGCACTACTGTATATTTTGGTGTGGGATAATGGGAAATAAAATCTAAGGCGATATATCCTGTCTCTTTCTAATCTGCTATCATTTATCATAGATAGGCGTCTCTATCGTAGGGTTGGGTATAAATATGCAACAGATGGACGCTCATCAACTGGTTGAGGCCAGTCCGCTCTTTCGTCAGATGCAGGCAGATGAGACTGCCGCAATGCTGGCTTGTTTACACCCGGTTGTCTTTCAGCATGGCACACGGATACTCGAACGTGGCGTATGGCATGGACGCCTTTATCTGATCGCGGCGGGTGAGGTCAGCGTGCTGCTCAGCGAGGAAGAGACAACGCCGGTTGCTATACGCCATGGTGGCAGTGACCAGAGTGACTATATTGTGGCGCGCTTGGGGCCAGGACAATGCTTTGGTGAGATGTCGCTGATTACTGGTGAAGTGCCAAGTGCGACGGTGCGAGCAGAGCAAGATGTGACGCTCTGGTCACTCAAGCACAGCGATTTTCTCAACTTGTTGGGGACGTGTCCCACCCTGTTGCGTAACATCAACACGCTCCTCTCGTACCGTCTGGCACGCACCAATCAACAGTTGCTCGCGCAGCGTATGGCAGAACTCACGCTCATTGTGCAAGTGCAGGGGGCCGCGTCTGCGCTAGACACATCACTCGCACCACATATTGCTGCCGCACTGGCAATGCGCACGTATGGGCGCGTGTTGCTGCTCGAGTTATGTAGCGCAGAAGATGCATCGGCTGTTCAATTTGTTCCACAAGCGATGCTGCTGCGTCCCGATCTGCTTGCCTGTTCCCAAGAGCGGGTTGGCTTGCAAGAGCATCATGCCGCGCTTGTGTCACAAGATGGTGCGCTTTTGGCGGCGTGCTGTGCCCTCACAACGACCCGTGAACAGCTTGCAGCTCTGGATATGAACACGTTGTCAACCTTGACAGACCTCGCTCTTGCATATGACCATCTCCTCCTCATCGCAACTCCGCGCACGCCACCATCGCTGCTTGCGGCGTTAAGCGAACGGCACATGGCGGGCACAGCATTTCCAGTGAAACGGGTGCTGGCCTTGGTTGCGGCTTCTTTAGCCAGTCAGTTTGTGCCGACAATGCTCTTCGATGCGTGGCTGCGCCAGCATTGCGCGTGTTCACTTTTTGTGACTGAGGTCGCGGAGCCTCCGACAATGGCGGTTCAGGAGCGTTATGCGGGTCTGTTTGCATTTCCTGTGACACGTCTGTTGCCCACTGCGTCCTCATTGCTGGTCACCTGCTATGAGCATCGTCTGCCCCTGTGCCGCTTTGCTCTGACAAGTGCGCTGGCACAGGGCGTCGATTTTGTAGCGCGTCACATTGCTCATCAGACGGTTGGCATTGCCTTTGGGGGTGGGGGAGCGCGTGGCTTTGCCCATCTCGGTGTGTTGGCTGGCTTACAAGCCCACCAGATTCCCCTCGATTACATTGCGGCATGCAGTAGTGGCATCATTGCGCCCGGCATGCATCTGATTGGCAAATCATTGGAGGAGAGTGAGGAGATTTTCCTGGAGATACAGCGGCATATCGTGCAGTGGCGTATTCCTCGCACCTCGCTTTTTTCAAATCGCGGCCTTAAGCATATGTTGCGCTCATTGTGCGGTGATCTCTGCTTTGAAGACCTGGAGACGCCATTTGCAATGGTAGCGGTTGATTTGGCGACCCGTGCGGGCGTGGTGTTAGATCGTGGGCCGCTCTGGCTGGCGGGTCTGGCGAGCGTGGCATTGCCGGGCTTCTTCCCGCCCGTGTTGGTGGGTGAGCATATCTTGATGGATGCGGGTATGCATGATCCGGTCCCTGTGCGGTTGGTCAGGAAAATGGGCGCGGATATTTTGTTAGCCTCCGAACTGGGCGGGCAGGAGCCACCCACTCTGGAGCGTGGCGCACCCTGGCTTGAGGCGGCGCATGGGGAGCAGTCGAACGGAAAAGCACCGCACATTATTGATCTGTTGTTGCGCACGTATGATTTGGCGATGGCGACGATTGGCATGCACAGTATTCGCGAGGCTGATGTGGTGTTTCGCCCAAAGCTATACCGTGTTTCGTTGCGCCAGTTCTCTGAAGGGCGCAAATTTGTGGCGGCAGGGCGTGAAGCAGTTGAGCAAGCTTTGCCAGACTTGAAGGCCCACCTGCCCTGGGTTGAGTAGGTTAGCCGCCAGCGCGCTTGACCTGGTATCCCAGGGCGGTCAACTTTGCCATCACTTTATCACAATGGTCGCCTTGAATCTCGATATTGCCATCTTTAACTGTTCCTCCAGAGCCACACAGCTTCTTGAGTTGTTGTGCCAACGTGGTCAGCTCGGCCTCGCTTCCCATCACCCCATCGATAACGGTCACCGTTTTGCCCCCACGTTGTTTGCGGTCACGCATTACACGCACGATGCCATCGCTCTTTTTTGTAGGGGTAGGGCGCCCGCAGTAGCATTGGGTGACAGGGAGACCACAGTTTAGGCAAGTATTCACACGCCCACTGTCGGTCGAATAGACAAGACGATCAGGCATACTAGTTCCTCTCTTATAAGTGCGCTTGCGTTCCAGGCATAGGGGACGCAACGCTGCCGATGGACGAAATAATCCGTTGAAGAGATTGTATCATAAGAAAGGACTGGCGAGAGTGACCAGTGTCGAATGTTGGTAAGCAGCTCTATTCCAGTATGCACACGCAGTAGTTTACACAAGATTTAACACAAGATAGATTCGCTTTGATCTGGAAAGGGCTGAATTTTTTGCAGACTTGCTCGGTTTATTGACAGAAGATGAGCTAAAGGGTATACTGATAGCTACGGGCTACTTGTGAGCAGGCGGGAATAGCTTACACCAACGCTATGAGGAACATTTAGAGTATAACATAGAGTTGAGGGGGAAACTGTGTAAACAATCTTGTGGTGCAGAGCAAGTCCTGTATATTTTAGTCTGGGGATCAACCAGCGCGTGGTATGAAACCGGGGAAAGGGGTCAGGAATGGAGCCTGAAGGGGAAGAAGCCCCCAAAGCCACTCCTATGTCAACATCAGAAGCGGGCCGTAAAGGGGGAAGTAAGGTTCGCGATAAGTATGGTGAAGACTATTACCGACGTATAGGGAAGAAGGGGGGAAATGTCCTCAAGGAGAGACGTGGCAATGACTATTACCGTTCGATTGCTCAAAAAGGTGGGCGGGCTAACGTAGACAAATATGGCCCGGACCATTTTTCAGATATGGGCAAAAAGGGAGGTAATACCACTAAAGCACGACAAGACCCTGATTTCTATAGTCGCATCGGTAAAATGGGAGGGGCAGCGAAGCGCAAGAAAAAATTGCTTGAGGGCGAATAATCCATTCTGGATAGTTCTTGCGTTTCTCTGAAAAGAGACAGAGGGAAAAGCGTTTATCCATTTTTCCTCTGTCTCTTCTCCATTCTGACCTTGTCTATGTGTTGTGGCTACTTTTCTGGGACGGCCGCTTTTGGCGTGATGGTGCTTTGAAGTTTTTGCATGCCGGCACTGATTGCGCCAGTGACATCTGTTTCAGCGGTCTGGCGCGCCACGCGCAGGGCATTTTTAATGGCTTTTGCGTTAGAGCGCCCATGCGAGACGATAGCCGACCCATTGACGCCGAGTAGAGGTACGCCTCCATATTCGGCATAGTCGAGTTTGCTGAAGACGCTACGTAGACCGGGACGTAGGATCGCGGCGGCCAGTTTGCGTAGGAGTGTGCTGGTCATCTGCTCGCGGATCAGGCCCAGCAAACTCTCGGCCAGTCCCTCGCTGAGTTTGAGAACCACATTGCCCACAAAGCCATCGCAGACAACCACATCAGCTTTGCCGACTGGAATGTCGCGCCCCTCGACGTTGCCAATAAAGCGAATGCCCAGGGTCTCTGCACTTGTCTTGAGCAGTTGATGTGCTTCAACAACCTGCTTATTGCCTTTCGTCTCCTCTTCTCCATTCGAGAGCAGTGCGACACGTGGAGATGCGATCTTGAAGATGCGTTCCATGTAGATCGACCCCATCAGGGCAAATTGCTGGAGATATTCTGGTTTGCAGTCGGTATTCGCTCCAATATCTAGAACCAGGCTCGGCAGCCCACTGGTGGGAAAGATGCCGCCTAAAGCGGGTCGCTCGATGCCGGGGATGCGGCGTAAAGTGAAAAGAGCAGCCGCCATCATGGCTCCACTATTGCCTGCCGAGACTGCTCCCAGTGCTTTTCCATCGCGCACGAGCTGTAATGCGAGCGTCATGGATGCCTGCCGTTTGCGGCGCACGGCATCGGCGGGATGCTCATCCATCTCGATCACCTCATCGGTATGCACGATAGGCAGATCAAGACCATTTGTATCATGTTTTGCCAATTCCGCTCGAATTGCCTCTTCGCGCCCAACCAGATAGACACCGATGCCATACTCACGTGCCGCCCGAATGGCACCCAACACCGTTTCTCCGGGCGCATTATCTCCCCCCATGGCATCCAGTGCCACACGCATCCCTTCGCTCATGCCGTTCTCCCTTCGGGATCGCCGATTGTCTCCTTGACCAGTTGTAGCAATTTGTCGAGGTCAAACGGTTTGTAGACGATATGTACCACACCGGAGCTACGAAACTCTTGCTCCTCTTTGCCCGCTTCAAGATAAGCAGTCACAATAATCACGGGAATAGGGTGGCTGGCCGCGCCCATTGCCATCAGCTTGAGTTCGTCTCGTCCATCTAGATAAGGCATCATAATATCAAGCAAGATGAGATCGGGCTGATGTTCGTGTACTGCATCAAAGAAGCGCAAACTTTGCGTCGTCATGTAGGTCTCATAGCCTTCGTCTGCCAGCGCATCGTTCAACAGATCGGCGATATTTGGATCGTCATCCATAATCAGGATTTTTTTTGCCATAGAGCCTGCATTCCCTTTGTCAATATAATTACGTTCGTACTATACTTTGCTATATTGTTGTCGTTGATAAGCCCATTATAGCATCTGGCTGTCATTAATGGATGCTGTGTTGTGTATTTTGTGCTTGTAACAGGACTTCTGGCAAGATGGCTCGACCTCTTGGCGGGGCGAACTGGTGATATTGGTTGTTGTGGAATATCCATTTCTCCTTCATACTAAGAGCATGTCTGCTCAGGAAAAGGAGGAACATATTCATGTCTATCCTGCTAGCCATCATGCCTCTCTTTGTCGCCTTTATGATGCTGGCGTTGTTGCAGCGTAGCGGCGTTCAGTCTGGTTTTGCCACACTGCTCTGCGCCATGCTCCTTGTTATCCTTGTGCCCGCCTTTCGCCTTTCGCTTATGCAGGCCGGTATTGCGCTTGGGACAGGTGTTGGCACTGCATTGACTGTGTTGTATGTTTTGTTACCCGCGTTGTTGCTCTATCAGGTGCAACGTATCAGCGGCAGCATTGTGACGCTCTCGCAAGGTATCGAATGGCTCTGTCCTGACCGCGAGGTGCAGTTACTTCTGCTTGTTATCGGTGTGGCTCCTTTTGTTGAGTCGGTGAGTGGTTTTGGTGTCGGCACGGTAGTGATTATCCCGATGCTGCTCGCGCTGGGCCTTGATACCTTGCAGGCGGCCATGCTGGGACTTTTTGGGCAGATCGCCGTTCCCTGGGGGGCACTCGCGATTGGCACGATACTGGGGGCCGATTTGACGCATCTCTCAGCCGTGTCGATCAGCGCGCAAACGGCTCTGATTGGCGCGCCCTTGCCTGTTGGCTTTGGTTTGCTCACATTGGCAATCGGTGGGGGACGCCATGCACTGCGTCGTCTCTGGCTGGCAGCACTGCTAGCGGGTCTGCTGCTAGCGGGCGGTGAATGGTTCAGTAGCCGTTTCGTCAGTGTTGAGTTGGCGGGCACGTTTGCCAGCATACCAGTGATGGTTTTGCTCGTCCTCTGGAGCCGTTTGGGCAGTATTGATGTGCATGCTCGGATCGAAGAACACCGCCAGATTGCGGCACAAGCGTTGTTGTTGGCAGTCGCGCCCTATCTTATTTTGACTTTTCTTTTGCTGCTTTCGCGTTTTGTCACACCGCTTCAGCTGTGGCTGCAACGAGTCGGTGTGCTGCATGTGGCCGTGATCGGTCTGGATTTCCCGCTGCTGTACAGTCCTGGTTTTTTTATCCTACTGGCCGCGCTGGCGAGTGCATTACTGGCACGGATTGGCCTGAAAGGCTACTGGATGGCGGGACAACACACTCTGCGCCAATTTATCCCTGGTGCGTTGGCGATTGTCTGCTTTCTCGCTGCCTCGCAGGTCATGCGCGCAGGGGGCATGATCGAAGTGTTAGGCACTGCTGCCGCTACACTTGGCAGTGGCTATAGCGGTCTTGCTCCCTGGCTTGGCGCGCTTGGTGGTTGGCTAACCGGCTCTAACGCGGGCAGCAACGCTATGTTTGCGCAATTGCAAGTGACAACCAGCATCAAGGCCCATTTGCCGATCACTTGGGTGATGGCGGCACAAAACGCGGCGGGTTCCATTGCCACAATGGCTTCGCCTGCCCGCCTTGTGTTAGCTGCGACCGCGGTTGGCCTCAGTGGCAAAGAGGGTCAGATTGTGCGCCGCCTCGGTCTGCTTGTACTGCTCGCCGTCGCTATTGTGATGTTGCTGTTGATCGTCCTCTCATTGTGATTGGGGGCTAGCCGTGTGTGGTTGTCCTTCTTCTGTCAGGCTTCATTTGATGATACATGCATGACACCCGTTATATGAAGCCTGACAAAGGTAGTAGGAGCTATTTGTTCGTGAAGTGCCCGGGGCGTTTCTCGTGATAAGCCGCAATCCCCTCTTTCGCATCCTCGCTCTGGAAGCAGAGTTGCTGCAATTCGCGTTCGAGAGCCAAAGCTTCGGAGAAAGCCATCTCGGAGCCGGATTGTACGGCGCGTTTGATGCGTCCAACTGTTTTGGAGGAGCGATTGGGTGGGCAGAAGGATTTGGCGTATGCCATCACTTTTTCCCAATAGCCCTCAGATTCGTAGATATAGTTGATGATGCCCAAGTCTAGCGCATCTTCAAAACTAATCAGCTTGCCTTCCGTCATCATTTCGATGGCTTTGTTCTTGGGTAAGGCACGGGCGAGCCGTTGTGTGCCGCCCGTGCCAGGCAGGACACCCAGGCTGATTTCGGGTAGACCGATTTTGCCGGCGTTGCGCCGCGCAATGCGGATATCGCAGGCCAGAGCGATCTCCAGGCCGCCGCCAACGGTGTGCCCATTCAGAGCCGCAATCACTAGTTTGGGTGTTTGCTCCAAGCGTGTGAGTGTCTCATTGGCATGCAGGCAAAAATAATATTTGAAAGTGGGTGTGACGGTATTCAGCATTGCGATATCTGCACCTGCGCAGAAGAAACGTTCACCCGCGCCACGGATGAGGATGACATGTACTTGATCGTCAAAACGTGCTTTGATAATGGCCGTGTCAAGTTGGCTCATCATCTCATACGTGTAGGTGTTGGCGGGTGGGCATGCTAACTGAATAACGGCAATGCCTTCAATGACTTCATAGTTGACCAGGGTCTGCTCAGATGTCATGGTCATGCTTCACGTTCCTTTCGTGCTGTGTAATCGTTCAGCACATCATCGTCCTTGATACGCTCAAAAGGGGTGTTACAGGAATTACAGTAGTACTGGACGGTCAACAATTGCTGGCCGAACAGAGCAAAGAACTCGGTGTTGTATGAAAGGCAGTACGGGCAACGTATAGCGCGTTGTTGCCTTGTTTCCGTTGGCCGTGCCTTGCCATTATATCCCATCTCCATTGCGTTCACCCAAGCCTTCTGCTGCTCGCATCCCATCTACCCCAGGGTAGCGGTTGGCCGTTCTGCCAGGTTTTGCTTGCAGCATTAAACGTCACGGGCACATCGATGCCAAGACTGCTGAGGGTGGGAACGATCTTCGCGAGATAACGACTGCGCAACTCGTTGGGTGTGGCGTTGATGATGCCTTCTTGCACAAGTTGGTGCATGCCTGGCTCATCGTTAGGGCCAAACCAGCAGAGCGTTTCGTCCCACTGGTGTACGAGCGAATTGACGAGTGCAGCCCGCACGGCCCCACCTGCTTTCGCCAGACGTTTGACCCAACCCTCGGCATGCATCTGGTGAAGGCGCTCTTCCTGGATGATTTTGCGGGCGCGCTGGCGCAGTGGCTCGTAGCTGGAATCCTGTGCTGCCTCAAACAAGGTCGTGAGTGCGGTATCGAGTAGAAAATTTGTGATTACGAAGTCTGACCAACCCGCGAATTCCGTGTCGAGGAACGATAGCTGATAATGGAGGGTGCGTGTCTCCGGTTCGATCTGTGCCGGATCGATAGCGGCTTGTGTGAAATCTTCGAGTAGTGGATACAGTGTGCGCGCGTGGCCCAGTTCGTCCTGCGCCATGGCCGCTGCGGCAACGGCAGCTTCTAAAGCGGGTGCGCCATTACACCAGTAGGCATAGCGGCGGCCCACCGCTTGTTTGTTGTCTGCCAGCGATGAAAGGATGGCAAATAGGGCGGGATGATTGATGCGTGTGGTTGCGCTCATGCTAGTTCCCTTTACGAGCCAATGACGGTAACGATGCTGTTACGCGGCATCAGGACCATTTCAACCCAGCTAAACTCATCGTAAATGCTGCGTGCGTAGACCTTTGCTAGCTCTACGTCGTCCGCCATGACATTGCCGATCTCGTGGAGTGGCTCCTCATACTTGCGTCTCGCATAGACTTGCCAGACCTGGCTTTCGTTTAATACTGCGCGGCGTGGTCGTGCTCCACTGGTCACGCTGCTCATATGGTCTGTATTCATGCTGATATCCCCCAGCTGCGCATAATCTCGATACCATCCTCGCTCAGACGCGCTTTTGTCCAGACAGGCTCCCAGACAATCTTGATTTTGACCTCACGCACATTGGGTTCGCGTAACAGGCGTTCACGGATATCATCCATGATAAACTCTATGGCAGGACAGCCCATGGCCGTGAAGGTGATTGCGAGATCAACGATGTCATGGTGGCATGAGAGGGTGACAATCAGGCCCATATCAACGACACTGATGGGGATTTCCGGGTCCATGACGTCGCGTAGGGCATCCCAGAGCGTGGGACAAGAGCTATGTTCGGGCGGCAATGTTTGTAAAGAAGGATAACTTGTTGTCATAGCGTCTGCTCCAACTGACGAAGCATTTCTTTTTTGCCGCGCTGAATCATGCCAACAAATTCATCATTTTTCGGGCCGCGTGCTTTCCAACGTTTCATCACATCCTGCCAGGTGCAAGAACTATCAGCGAGCAACCAATGTTTTGCTTGTGCGTCGAAATGAGCTGGGAAAGTGCAGTCTAGCACGTATTTTTGTTGCGATTCCTCATAGTGGGCAGGAATGGTGAGTGCGAGTTCCTGACAGAAAGGGACAGCGGTGGACATCCAGATTTGGCGTAGTTCATCGTTGCTATGGCCTTTGAAACCATACGCAAGCTGTTCGCTGTGTTTCTTCATGTCGTCTGGCAAGCCAAACCACTCGACGGTGAGCAAGAACATCCAATCAACGGCACGTTGTAGCTCGGCGTGTCCCTCGGGTGTTTTGTTGATTTTGCGCATGTTTTGCTCGCCATGCCGGAGATGGAAGGTTTCCTCTTTATCAACCTTGACGAGTGCCCGTTTCCAGGGGCCAAAGGTCGTGCTTTGATAGACATCACCGAGTAGTGTATAGCCGGCGCGATCATAGAAAGCGTTAGCGACGACCAGCTCAACCCAACTGTCAAGCGGCACATCGAAGGCGTAAGGATATTTGAACTGACGTGGCTCGCGCTCGAAAATCAGTTTTTCGGTATCCACGCCCAGGTCACGGAGGAGGCGATAGGCGATATGCGCGTGACCTAATTCGTCCTGAATAATCGAGATTGCCGAGCCAAACGTATTGAGCGAAGGGGCATGAATAGCCGCGTGATAGTAAGCGGGTGCGCTGATGAGTTCGGTATCAGCAGAGACAGTGAGAATGCGTTTCATGCCTTCAAGGTAGATGGGACTCATATGCTCGACAGATTCTACCAGTTGTTGTTTGCGAATGCGGGTTAACAGAGCCTCTTCGCTCTGTAATGGCGGAGTGCTGGTGGGTAACATATATGCATTGCTCCTTAATAGAGAGACCTGATATGCTACAAAACACACGGGCGACCATGCCAAAGAGACGGATTCCGTATCAGTTTATATCTCCATATGGAGATATAAAAATTGTATCGTGATGAGAAAGAAATGTCAAGATGTGATGTGTTTGTGATATGATGGGATAACGTCTATCGGCATATTTTAAGAAAAGGGAAAAGAGATGTTCTGTGCAAAATGTGGCGCGCCTGCCCCTGATGGAGCGCGTTTCTGTCAGAACTGTGGTGCGCCGCTCACCATTCAGGGTGGCGTCACGCATCAGCAATATCCACAACCGCTCACGCAGGCTGCACTACCTGTGCCTGTGCCGCCAAAACAGGTGCGCCGTGCGGGAGCCAGGCAAGCTGGATCACAAAACCCGTATCGGCAGCGCATAACTGAACTGCGCTTGCAGATTAAACAGTTAAAACTTTATCTTAAGCAAGCCAACCAGCAGATGTCATCGACGCGCTTGGGCTATTATGAGAGTTCCATGTTTGTGCCATCGGGCTTGATGCGTATGGGCTACAAACTCTTTGAGGATTGGCGTCTGCTTGGTCCACAGCAACAAAAGCAGCGGCTTCAGCAGCAAATTATGCAATTAGAGCAGGAGTTGCTCGGTCTGCAACAAGCTCAGGAGCAGTGGAGACAACAGCAGCAACCCTAAAGGCGTGTTTAGCGCGCCCTTAGGGTAACCATCACTGAAGAGATTTTCAGCGAGCGGGACTGGCCGTGAGTCCTGTCATAGTTGTTTGCATCAGGTAGTGTGTGACCGCTTGGAGACTGCATGTTTCGTTGTAGATGGCAATTTGATGATCGGCTCCCGTTCCCACCGGATCAGAGAGCAACGCACGCATGCGGTTGAGTTCGTTGCGCGAACCGAGATCATCGACCACATCATCGACAAAGTCTAGCAGCTCGTGAATCGAGTCGCGCATGGGAATGGTGCGGCCTCGTGTGAAGTCCACGATGTGTGCATCTAGGCCATAGCGTGCGGCGCGCCACTTATTCTCGTCAATCAGATCGCGCGACAACACCGGCATCGTTTGCTTGTGTTTATACAGCCAGGAGTATTTGGCAACGAGGGCCTGACAGAGAGCTGCAAGCGCGATGGCGTCTTCTAGTGTTGGTGGCATATCGCAGATGCGAAATTCCAGTGTTTTGAAGAAGGGATGTGGGCGCATATCCCACCAAATGCGTTTGCCATTATCGATGCAGTGATTGTCAATTAACAATTGGACAAAGCGATCAAATTCAGCCGTTGAGGCGAATGCATCCGGCACGCCAGAGCGGGGAAAGCGTTTCCAGACGATTGAGCGATAGGATTTGAGGCCTGAAAAACGCCCTGACCAGAAGGGCGAATTGGACGAGATAGCCAGCAGATGAGGGAGCCATGTGCGCAACTGGTTCATAAGAGGAATGGCGGCCTCATGGCTTTCAATGCCCACGTGGACGTGAATGGCAAAGATCAGGATCGAGCGACTGACGTCCTGGTATTCATCGTCTAGTGCGTCATAGCGTTCATTGCTCATGCGGGCCTGATCTTGCCAGTGTGCGCTGGGATGTGTTCCTGCACTGACCAGGGCAAGGCCTTCGGAAGCGACCAGATGGGCGACGCTTTCCGTCAACGTGCGCAGCTCGCTACGTAGTGTTGTAATATCGGGGCAGATATCCGTAATGATCTCTACGGTGGGTTGTAGCATCTCCGGTTTGATCTTGTTGCCCAAAAGTGGTATGCCTTTTTCCATGATTGCATGAATGCGCGATAGTAGCTGACCTGTCTGTTGATCTACCGTTTGAAACTCCTCTTCGATGCCAAGCGTAAACGGGGATGTCATGCCATGCTCCTTCCCGGTGATCGAGAGTTTTTTCTTATCTGTTGTGAAGTTGCTCAGAAAATGCAAGCCTACAAGGACACATGAGAGTTGGTATCATTGCTAAGAGCAGAAGAAAGAGAGCAGCGAAAAGCAAGAAGGCATCCGTGCGCATGACAAACAGCGCACCCCTGCGAGTGGGTGTAGAACTACAGACGAGCAGTGAGCCATGCGCAGAAGCGCGTGCGCGCATACGGGCACCTCTGAGTGATCCACTCAAGTATGGTTCGCGCTACGGAGTAAAAATGTTAGTAAAAATGCTTAGGAATTATAGCGTACACAAGTCATCAAAATCTGTCAAGGGAGAAAGCGCACATAGTGCTATAGACCAAATGCATAGGGGAGTAAATCGTCGATAGAGAAGTCGCGTTCGGCTCCGTCAATAAAAATAAGAGCCTGCGGGGCGAGATCAGCAATCCATTGGCGGCATGCACCGCAGGGAGTGCGCTCTCTGAGAGGGGCGTTTGGGGGAGTATCAATGCAGGCAACGGCGATGTGTGTGATTGGCCCGCCGTTGTTGGAGAGGGCGTTAGCTAGGGCCGCACGCTCGGCACAGAGTGTCAAGCCATAGCTGGAAATCTCGATATTGGTCCCAACATAGAGTTTGCCGCCCGCAAGTAGGGCCGCCCCCACGCGAAAATGCGAATAAGGACAATGAGCGCGCAAGGCCACCTCACGCGCTTTTGCTAGCAATAGCTCTCGTTCCATGTCGCACGCTCTCTTTCCTTGTGTCCTGTTGTGCATATATGTCACCTTTGCAGGCAAATTGCCGATTATGGATGGTAATCGTACAGGAACAGTATAGCATGTTTCTGGCGTACAGTGACCGCTGTTGAGGTGTATACTAGATGTTCGTGAACAATGGCCGTTCATAGCCCAAATTGTGTCATGATGTTACTGCCTTCTGATCGTCGCGTTAAAATGGATGAGGGCATGGAAGACAAAATAACATTTTTGTTTAGACAGATACATACGCATAGGGAAATATTTGTATTATCAGCAGGTCTGTAGGAGGAACCACGAGTGAAAATTCTGGTGGCGGATGACGACCGCGACATGGTAGATTTACTAAGTTATTTTCTTAAGGGGCATGGCTACGATGTAGTTCGGGCCTTCGATGGCGAGCAGGCGGTCAAGCGATGGCGCGAAACACTGCCAGACCTTGTTATCCTCGATGTACAGATGCCGAAACTGGATGGCTTTGAGGTGTGTCGCCAGATGAGAAGTGAAACAAATTCAATGGTTTTGATTCTCACCGCGCATGATCGTGAAGATGATGAAATTCGAGGTCTGGAGATGGGGGCCGATGATTACCTGCGTAAGCCATTTAGCCCGCGCCAGTTGATGGCCCGCATTAAAGCAGTGATGCGTCGCTCCACAGTAACGCGCAATGCGACGACCGCATCCTCCGTGACCGTCGGACCTATCACGCTCGATGCGATGCGCCATGAAGTCTTACGCGATGGCAAGAAAGTACGCTTAACGCCAACGGAGAGCCGTTTACTACACCTGCTTATCACTCATACTGGACAGGTTCTGACTACCGATATGATTATCGAACGCGTATGGGGCTACGATGAAGCGGGTGACTCTGGTCTCGTGAAAACGCATATTCGCCATCTGCGGCAGAAGATTGAGCCAGACCCAAACAGCCCACAATTCCTGATGACTGTACCGGGTGTCGGGTACACTTTTTCTGCGCAAATGCCTGTTGAGCCATGAACTCTTTGATTTGGTGATTTTCACAATATTGTCGCATTATCTGGCGGACATTGCGTACTGCTGCAATATTGTGAAAATCTTAACCGCTCAAGCAAAATCCACCTCTCAACCACAAAGTAGACTTCTCAACCAATTCATAACAGCTCTTACATCTTCTTCCTCTCTTCAATCGCTTATACTCAAAGCATGGTGATATATTCCCAACGATATGCATAGAGCTAACTAGAGTATGGTGTGCTGGTATGCAGAGTACAGTATGAAAGGAGGACGGTGTTTTACTGCTCCATGGGGATGTGAGACGAAAACACCGCACTATCGTATGAAGCAAAAACGGAGAGAGCCACTGTCATATGCCCGACCGTTACAGGTGAAGACAATACCCTCCCTGTGTGATTGTCTGCTGCTCGCACAGCCTGTCTCATTGCAGAGCGAGGAGGAGTTATACAATGAGACACTCGTTCCGCTCCCGCAAGCATTATATACACGGCTCCATGCTCACCTCTCGCCGGTGTTGCCAGCGATTACGCCTTACAGCATTCTGCTCCTGCATGTTTCACAGCTCTCTCACGAACCTTCAGCCAAGCAAAGTGTTCGTCAGCATAGCATGACGGGCTTTCTTGAGCAACTATTGGTCAACATACGGCGCGTGATTCGTGCTGATGATGAGTTACTTGCTCTGCCAGATGTTGGAGCCGCTGTGCTTTTTCCAGCCATTGATCAGCATTGTCTTGCTAGTATCCTGGAACGTATCTACCAAAGCGTTACTTTGCTACAAGCCGAGACGGTTATTCCACCGCTTCAACACGAAACGGTTGTTCAGTTTGGTGTTGGAACTTCCTATAGTGTAGAGACAACGGTCGAGCAGTTGCTCACTGCTACCTGTTGTACCGCGCGTGTGTTTACACTTCGTCCTATGTTGTCCCCTACGCCGCTGCATGAATACTCTCCATCCAGGCAAGAGTTCTCTGCCCAACGCGATGATGAAGCAGCCTCCGACCAGCAGCCTCTGCCGCGTGTTCCCTTCATGCGGCTGCCTACGAAGTTACCTGTACGTCTTCGCCACCTAATCGCGCATAGCATCGCACAAGAGTTGCGTTGCGCTCCCGTTGGGCGCAATAACCATTGTTTGACCGTTGCGATGGCCAACCCAGCAAATACCTATCAGCTTCACTACCTCACAACCATCACCGGCATGACAATTTTCCCTGTCTCATGTGTGGATGAAGAGCTTGATCTTTTGCTCGATCAGGGCTGGTAATGCTGCCCCGCCAAGATACACGGTGATGAATATCGCACCAGAGAGGGATAGAACTTAACCAGATCACAACTGTTCCTTAACAGAAAAACACAACACCATAGGTTACTATAACATGCAATGAGACATTTATATGTATCTACCGATACAGGCTCATCTCTTATCATGATTGTTGTTGTGAGCATGCGTCTTTTATTATTTTAAGGAGAAAACTCATGGTTGTGCAAATGATTCAGGAGGATACCCTGCTAACATTCAAAGAAGCAATGTCCTACCTACGTGTCAGCCGCTCGACGCTCTATCGTCTGATGTGGTCGGGTCAACTTACAGGACATAAAGTTGGTAGCACCTGGCGCTTCTATCGTGACGACCTGCGTGCATGTGTAGACCGCGAGATTGCGCCTATCGTCCTGCGAGCCGAAGCTGTACTGAGTTAAGGTACTCTCCCTCTCAATATATCCATCTCTCCCGATATTTTTTCCTCACAGAAAAATGCCAAATCTTCTCTGGAAGAGAGCAATGAAATACTAAAGCCGCATAGATGGGGCGCAAAATCTATTAATGCCCCATCTATGCGGCTATTCTTAGGAGAAAACCTTCCTTATATCTTTATATCTTTGTAAAATCAGTAATTTTCCAAACACCATGTACTTTTTGTAGCGTTAATGTCACTGTGTAAGAGCTTTTCGCACGCTCGATAGTGACGGGAAGCGTCAAAGATGACAGGTCGGGGAGTGAACTCGCGGTATAGCTATAATTGGGAAAGCCGGGCGTGTAATTGGTAATTGCTCCATCCTGGGTATCGAGTAATTGCGCTTGCTGAATAAAATGGTCCTGTGTCAAGTTTGCAATCGAGCCGTTTGGGGCTAGATCAGCATAGGCAGTAGTATAGTGTTTCGCTTGTATGGCTCCATAGTAGTCGTTGATGACACTCATCGATCCGTTGACCTGCTGATAGACAAGCGCGAACAATTGGTAGGAGGTCCAGCTACAAGCCCCTAAGCTCAAAAGAATGGCCACACTAGCGACGCTAATCAAGATGCGAAGCCAGGCAGGCAATTTGCTGCGTGGACGTGCTGTAGGGGTAGGACGCTCCGTTGTCCACAAGGCGGGGGGCGGGGGCAATGGTGGAGTGCGTCTAGCGGTTACCAAAATTGGCGCGCCTGGTAGCCAGTGTGGCGATGGTTCTGATGGCAGAGCCTGGAAAAACTCTGCAGGTGGTGGATACACCTTTCCCAGACGAATTTCCTCTGTGGAGAGTGACGATGTGTGTGTTTGGGACGGGCTGTGAGCAGTGGGCGGCGTAGGAGAAATATCCCGCTGCTCATGCTCTATCGGTTGCTCGGAAGGCTGCATATCCATATTTATACACATTCTAATTAAAGTAAGCAATATGTGTGTTTACATCTGCTTTTTATGGGCGTTCTCTTCAATTTGTTGTTGCATCTCTTCAAATTCATGTTCCAACGCTTGCGCCACGATGAATTCTGCCTCTGGCATAGTGCTGCCTGTCGTGCGTACACAATCTAAAATGCGATTCCGATAGGAACGATCTATCTCGGCGCGTTGTAAAGGCAAATCGGGCATGGGGCGAAGATGTATACATGAGAGCGGATAAAAGTCTTCATCTTGTAACGCTAATGCGAGCAGACGGGCATATTCTTGCACCGCCTCACATACGGCTTCGTCATGTGAAAACATTGCTCGTGTACTGGATACAATAAGTATGCCAGACATCTTGCCAGAACGCATCACCGGGACAGCACAGGCACTGCGCTCAAAATTGTCAATTGCTACATAGAGACGTACTTCGTTCTCAAGGCTATCCCAGGTTAGCAAGCAATTACGCATGGCGGCATTGCCCGCTAGGGTGTTGCTCCCTAAGAAGATTTTGTTTACTAGGAAAGAGGGCCAGGGATAAGTGCCACGCACCATTAACTCACGCAATGAATGGATATAGCCATCTTGTTGCGGGGGCATGAAGGGAGCATAGGCGATTGACAAGCCCTGGCGATCAGCATCTAAATGTAGCAGGGCATACTCAAAAATAGCGTGCATAATCTGCCAGTGACGGTTTTCGTCTTCTTCTACCAACGCGACCAAGTCTAGAATATTGCGATACATCTCTTTGCTAACTGCTGTTTGTCGTCGCTCTTCTTGAATATGCAATGCTCCTGGGAATGTTTGCTGAATAGCCGCGATAAGGTCTTGACGTCGTTCTCCCAAAATATCTGGCAGACGATTGAGATAGGTTTCACGTGGTGCTGTGCCATCCATCCAGCGTGAGACCGTGACGTCCGAAACGTCTAATTCTTTGGCGACTCGGGCAATTTCACTGCGGTTGCCTCCTAATATTTCACGTAAAAGGCTACAGAAAGGTGTAAGAGCTTCATCCGCATGTGTATCTATTGTTGCTTTTTCAGACAGAGCAGCAACTGCTTGGAGGTGTTCTGCCCTCTGCCGTATGCTATTAGGCTGTGCTATTGTTTCATGTATTTTTACGTCTTTATTTGCTCTCCGCCCCATGCGACTACCCATTCCTTTCTTCTCATGTACCACATAGAGACTATACCATATTGAGATAATTCCCCACACTCAAGTGTAGCACACCTATGAGATTTCTAAAAGGGCAAAAGGGGGGCAATCTCCTTTGTTGATAGTATTTTGTTGATAGTATTTTGTTGGCATACTGATGGGTGGAGCGATCGCGAAGTTGGATACATTCCTAAAACATTGTGTGAAGCATTGCGATAGATAGATGTATGAAATATTATTGTCAATAACAATGTACCCTGTCAGTGCAAAGATGACAATTTGCCAACAAAAAGTACTAACAATGTACATACATATTGATTTTGTGAACAAACACATGTAATATTTTCTTGTCACGAACTCTTGTACAGAGGCATTATCAAAATAGCAATGTTCTCTGACAACTTTTCTTAAGAAGGATAAGGGCATAACAATGGCAGTAAATAGTGTAGTATATGTTAACGAGTGTGGTTTGCCACTCAATGCAATTGAGTGGCTAGAGACCCATCATAATAGTAAGGCAGCTGAACGAGAACAGATGATTCGAGAACTTGATCTGCCAAAGGGGTGTTTGGTTGTCGACGCCGGCTGTGGCCCCGGCTTATGGACGCCGTTGCTTGCCAGAGCAATTGGTCCCTATGGGCGTATTATTGGTGTAGATATTTCACCGGAAGCCCTGGTGACGGCACAACAGAGAAGTAGCGATAAATGGTATCGCCGTCAAGTGCAATATAAGCGCGGTATCTTGGAACAACTGCCATCGGGATATGGAAAAGCCGATATTATTTTTAGTGCGAATGTGAGTCAATATCTCTCAGACCCCGTTGGCACATTCGCTGCAATGGGTCCTTATCTGACGCAAGGTGGGCGTATTGTGATTAAAGATATTGATTTTGGGACAATGCGTTTCTATAATATTGATCCAGCCCTTCAAGCACGTGTGTTTCAAGCGCGCGAACGTTGGGAGCGCGAGCGTGTTGATGAGGGTTTTGCATTTGAGGATAGCTGGGTTGGCTCTAAACTGGCCGATTACCTGCGTTTGGCTGGTTATGAGCAGGTGCAGGAAACAACCTATAAAATTATTCGCCATCATCCGTTGCCCGCTGATTTTCGCCAATACTTACAAGGCATTGCTGAATGGTTCGTCTGTGAAGGAGCACCTTACTTGAGCAACGACGATGTGACAGCATGGTTGCACTGTTTCTTCGATGAAACATACAATGCCCTTGACCAGGAAACATTTGTCAGCGAAGAAACAGAGTTTGTCGTGACTGGTGTATGGAATGTACCCGTTACACCGAGCCGTTTCTTACTTGATCTGTCTCTAGAACTGCCTAAATATACCGAGCCGCTGGCCCTTACTGCTTGTCGTTAGCCTGCATACGAAGACAACTTGCTATTTTCTCTCATCTATTGCGCAATGTGGAAGCCGATCAGTTGGCTTCCACATTGCTTTTTTGACGAAAAAATATGGTGCAGAGAGCCGCTGATCTTCCTTCTCTCGGCACCATGAACAACGGTGAGATCTACAACACTCGTCGTTGCATATCAAATAAAAAACGAGCTGTATAAAATACCTGACTAACAGAGAATATAGCCTACTACTAGCTATGAAGATAGTGTTCGCAGCCGCTGTCTCATCAGCTGGAAAGTATCGTTCACTTTGTATTAAAGAAAATCAATGTTTTCTTTCTGCACATGACTTAACAATTATTGAGTTGCTCGGCAATCATTGCAATCGCAACATCACCCACAATTGACTGAAGTTGCGTATGCAGTTGCCCCATATTTTCCATTTTTGTGGTGATAAATGCATGTTGTGAGCTTCCACAAGAGAGACCCGATAAGCCTCGCTGCGCCGCTTCATATTCTTCACTAATCTGAGCTAGCAAGCGTGCCACTTCGCTGCGTTGCTCTTGCGCACCTAACATAATTGATTCCTTTCTATCACATATGGATGAGTGATTCTGATTGCTTTGTAAACACTTGTTGCTTCTATTTTGTAAGAACAATGTTCATGGTTTGTATGTACAAACGTTACAATGCTTAACCTTAGTATGCACGAAAACATTGGTGTTTGTCTAGTGGTTACATATCAATTTTTGCGTAGATATGTGTTTTTAGGATAATCTTTACATCTTCTTCTCTCTGTACAAACATTTATCGATACATGTTACAACTGCATGACAGGCTATTTAATAAAAATCATTTTAGCGTGGCAAGCACAAATACAAGGAGATTCAGCCTCGCTTTTCCCTTGCAATATCTTCTCCGCTGGTTAGTACTTTCAGCCTATTATGATATGTGGTCGTATGATTTGGCTGTATTCCCTATACCGTTCCGTATCCACGCACTTCTATAAAGAGAAAGACATATTTTTGTTAGTTCTATCAAATATTGTACTTGATGGTCCAAATAGAGGGAAAACCACTACATTTTCTGCTTTTTCTGTGGTATACTTGCCTTAGCGTTTATCGGTTGAGCATTCAACTACTCGACAAGACAGACGTGAAGAAGTCTCGTTGTCTCCCACCTGTGAGTACAGGCGCAACGTAGACACCAAGCGATAGCGTTCTTCTCTTGCTTGAGAGAGAAGATATGACTGGGAGAGGTAGGCTATGTGTGCAGGCAAAGCCGGCACAGGCTATCTCGTCCTGATCTAAAAGCGAAAAGGAGTATACTGACATGGCTCGTGTCCAATTTGAACACATCTACAAGCGTTTTGGTAAAGTGGAAGTCGTCCACGATGTAAGCATTGATATCAAGGACCAGGAGTTTCTCGTCCTCGTAGGGCCGTCCGGTTGTGGTAAGAGTACCTGCCTGCGCATGGTTGCGGGCCTGGAGGAGCCGAGCGAGGGTGAAATATTTATCGGCAATAACGTGGTCAACGGGGTGGACCCCAAAGACCGCGATATCGCAATGGTTTTCCAGAACTATGCTCTCTATCCCCATATGACCGTCTTCGACAACATGGCCTTTGGCTTGAAGCTGCGCCATTTCCCCAAAGAAGAGATTAAGAAGCGTGTCGAAGAGGCCGCTGATATCCTCGGCCTGGAGAAATTGCTGAAACGCAAACCAAAAGAACTCTCTGGCGGTCAGCGTCAGCGCGTCGCCCTCGGACGTGCGATTGTGCGCGAGGCTCAAGTCTTCCTGATGGACGAGCCCCTTTCAAACCTGGATGCCAAGTTGCGTGTCGAGACACGTGCCAACATCATTCGCCTGCATCAGCGCATTAAAACCACTGTGATTTATGTGACGCATGACCAGGTTGAAGCAATGACAATGGGTGATCGCATCGCTGTTCTCAATGGTGGCATCATCCAGCAGCTCGGTTCCCCGCAAGAACTCTATGACCATCCCGCAAACCTCTTTGTGGCCGGCTTCATTGGCTCGCCCTCGATGAATTTCTTTCCTGGGGCTAAAGTTGTCTCTGAAGAAGGCAGTACAAAAATTGTTCTCGAAGGCGTTGGGCAGATTACTGTGCCGCCGCTCTATACGGAGCTCGCACGTGCTGCTGCCGGTCGCCAGCTGACTTTTGGCATTCGCCCTTCGCATTTGGAAGATGCCGCTCTTGTTAGTGAGGATGGTGTTGTGCAATCTTCCATCGAAGGCAAGGTGGATGTGGTCGAGAACCTGGGGAACGAACTACAGGTCTATCTCACGGCTGGTGAGAAGAGCGTTACCGCTACACTTGACCCGCGCTCGCGCATTGGTGCTGGTAGCAAGGTTCGTCTCTATGTCGATAGCAACCAGATTCACCTCTTCGACAGCGAGACGACCGAGGTCATTTTCTAGCAGCTAATACGTTCCTAGCGCATGATCGATAAAGATATGAGTCATCCCTAATTTTTCTGAAGTGCCAGAGGGAGGAAAGAGCAGGAAAAA